>MDSV01243276.1_pt1 | contig 26320 bp, 25 predicted proteins | sample 810851 | NCBI WGS metagenome assembly MDSV01 (sample SAMN05326640, study PRJNA326480) | marine metagenome | isolation source: seawater | place: Atlantic Ocean: North East | collected 2012
AATCCGTCAGGAGCTTCATGACTTGAAGTCCTCAAACAAAAGCCTTCGCAAGGAGGTTGAAAGTATTAAACAAGAATTATACGAGGCTCAATCTGAAACCAAAAGACTCCTTGGGCGTAATATAATCAATCGAATTTTCAACCGTAAATAGTGATTAGATGGGTCCAGATTATCCAGCCAATCCATCTTTGGTTCTATTAGATGAGGGTGAATGGGTTTGGCCATTAACAACCGAACGCTTTGTTGAGAAGATAGTTCTCGGATGAACATGGCCAGAGTCCTTGTCGTCGGCGCAGGACTGTCTGGTCTTTCGGTTGCGATGGAAGCATCCGTTCGCGGCCACCACGTCGTTGTTCTCGAAAAACGGTCGAGTATTGGTGGCCGAGCATCGAGCGAACTAAGAGACGGTTTTCCAATTGCATATGGCCCTCACTTTTTGTTGAAAAAGGGGCCTCTACACCAACTTGTTCGAAAAGTAAGCAAAGTCAAACCATCGGTCCTTCCTTTGCGACCTCATCGTATTGAATTACTCGGCCATGGGATGATGCAACCTCGAAAACCAATGATGGATGCTGTCCTCTATCGCAGGGCCTCAAAATCCTACGATCGAGACCACCCCTCGATTCAAGCCAGTGAGGATATTGCATCATGGGGATTGGGTAATGAAGAACGAGGTCGTGCGTTATTGAACAATAATCTCTTGGCTCTCAAGGAAGGTTGGTCTGGACTGGTCGGCCGGCTCGCCGTTACACTTGACGAAGTTGGTATCCCAATCGAAACGGGTACGAATGTTGTCAAGGTTGAGAAGCACAAGGTCCACTTATCCGATGGGCGTCACGTTGAGGCCGATGTTGTCATCCTTGCCTGCGGTTATGGGCAAAGCAAAAAACTGCTTCCAGATTTACCAGATATTGAATTCCGAACTGCTTCAACGATCGATGTTGCACTTGACGCGATGCCGTTGGGTGAGCGCCATGGAATTCTGGATACAAAACATTCGATGGCAATCTTTGATATGAAACAAATCCATCCAGGTATTGCGCCTTCTGGAGCCCTCCTTTCCGCAGTTCATTACGGCGAAGGTAAGGGAGAAGACCGTCTTTCCCAACTATGTGCATTCATGGACGAACGAGCCCCTGGATGGAAGGCCCACATCCTTCATGAACGCCAGCAAAAGAACGTGAAAATCGCCCCATTGGCAGGCCGTGTAGAATTCGGATTCGCACGGAAAAGCGGTATTCTTCTCACTGGTGCTTGGGTTGAGAGCGAACACATTCTTTCTGATGGAGCAGTTGCAGCATCCCGTCTTGCTTCGGAACACATCAGCAAGATGCCACTTCAACAATGAAGAACCCTATCGAAGTACGAGAGTCATGCGCATCGTTACATGGAACGTCAACGGTCTTCGTGCTGCTATCCGCAAGGGCATTGACAATTGGTTTGAAGACGTTGATGCAGAGATTTGGATGCTCCAAGAAACACGAGTATTGGAAGAACAATTTCCGAAAGGCTGGGGGTGGCCAGCAACGCATCAGACCATTCTCCACCCCGCAGAAAAGAAGGGCTATTCGGGGGTTGCAACACTCTCAAGCGTTGACATGGACGAGTTGAGAAGAGGAATGGAGAGCAATCTCGATCCTACCGATTCAGAAGGGCGTGTGTTGGTGACAAAACACGGTATGTTGACATGCATCAATACATATCTTCCAAGTGGCTCAAACAAAGAGGAACGTCAACTGTTCAAAGAACAGTGGATGGATGAATGGAAAGCATGGCTTCAACCATACCTTGAGAGCAAGGAACCGGTTCTTGTTGTCGGAGATCTCAACATCGCCCACACTGAAGATGACATCTGGAATCCCAAAGGGAACGCAAAATCCAGTGGTTTCCTTCCCCAAGAACGAGAATGGTTCACTGGATTGCTTGCAGATGGATGGCACGATGTGTTTCGCGAACATGTTGGCGAGGGCGTGAAATTGTATTCGTGGTGGTCGAATCGAGGCCAAGCACGAGCAAAAGATCGAGGATGGAGAATTGATTACATGCTTGCAAATGAAGCGCTAATGCCATTCATACAATCGATTCGAATCGATAGGCAAGGGGGCATCGATATCTCCGATCATGCACCTGTCATACTGGAATTGGACGATGCTGTTACATCCTGAATCCTTCGATGACATACATGCATCCAGAAAGAACAATTCCAACGGTAATCATCGTCGTAATACGTGATTTCTTCCATTTTTGAAGCCAGCGTTTACCGAGATGAACCCCGGCAATTGCCGAGAAGACTGAACCAGCAACAAGGGGAAGATATTCTACAAGGCCAGCACCGTCAGAGATGAGGTACACTGGAAGTCGGGAAAGATCAACAATGAGTGCGAGTAGTGCTGCTGTGGCAGCATAAGCGGTTTTGTCAGGTAAACGTCGCTGCAAGAACATCGCTCGTAATGCGCCCTGGTGCCCAGTTAAACCCCCCATGAATCCTGACCCAAAACCGCCCCAACGATCCTCAGCTTCAGGAAGACGGTATGTTGTCCAACGTTCCGTGATGGAGAGAATTGGTAAGACGATCAAGGTAACTCCAACAACGATTAACAGCGGTTTAGGATTGATGCTCGTACTCAGAAATGCACCGATTAAAGCACCGAGAATCATAGCCCATCCGTATCGCTTTACGGCTGTAAAATCGACATTATTCTTGAGCAGAACCAGTTTCCAACCGTTGTGTGCTGCATGAATCACAGCGACTGTGGCAATGGCGAGATGAGGTTCCGGCAACAACACGAGCATGACCGGAGTCACCATTGTTGCGAGACCAAAGCCTGCTGGGACCGTTAACGCTGCAGCAAGGAGCGTTGCAAACATTGCAAACACAATGAGCAAAGCGTCCATGCCCAGATGGAACAGGCCTCAATCATGAATTTATCCAAATAGATTGGATGAAACATGAGGTTATATCGTGAAGGATGAGTTTTCAACCATGGTCTGGGTTAGCATCGCATCCGGAAATGGTCCATTTTCATCCAAGATGAAGAACCCAGATGTTCAGTCGATTGAATCGTGGTGGTACCTGCCCTATGATCAACTCAACCTTGGGTTGCTCCCTCAAGAAGAATCCATAGGAATCATCCTCATCGAAAGTGAGAAGCAAGCACGCCGCCGTCCGTATCACAAGCAAAAGTTGTGCTATATTCTTTCGAATATGCGACATTTTGCAATAGAAGCTCAGGAAAGAGGAATTCCTGTTTTGTATACTACCACAACCGAACAGTACGATGAACCACTATGGGATTTAGCAAAAAAAATCGGGCCGATCAACATGCTCCGGGCCGCTGAACGTGAATTGAGAATAACTCTCAAACCCCTCATCGATGAAGGACATCTCATCGAACATGAACACACAGGTTGGTTAACGCCCCAGACGTGGTTCACAGAAACTGTAGGCACGGAACCTCCGTTTCGAATGGACCGATTCTATCGACGAGTCCGTAAGGAAAAGGGATGGTTAATGGAAGGAGACTCACCGGTTGGTGGGAAATTTAGCCATGATGCCGACAATCGCCAACCGTGGAAGGGAGAACATCAACCTCCTAATGCTCCAGAGTATGAAGTCGACGAACTTGACGAGGAAGTGATCAATCTCGTGAACCATCTCTTCCATGAACATCCAGGAATCGCCCGTCTTAACCACCTACCAACGAGTGGTCGAGACCACCTCAATGCGCTTGATTTTCTCTCTGAGATTCTTCTCTACTTCGGCCCGTACGAAGATGCCATGACAAAGGAAAGTCGCGGTCTCTTCCATTCACGACTTGCTTCCTCAGTAAACATTCATCGAATCTTACCACAGGAGGTCATTGATGTGGTCGTGAAAGCAAGGATTCCTCTCAATTCTCAAGAAGGATACCTTCGACAAATGATCTGGAGAGAGTATGTCCATCACGTGCATGAGGTAACGGATGGGTTCAACCGCCTCAACATCTCGTCAACTGTACCGATAAACCGTACTGCAGGATGGCCAATGGAACTGGCTTCAGACTCAACAAGCCATCCAAACCATCTCAAACAAACGAGGTCTTTACCGATGGCGTATTGGGGTCAATCTTCAGGAATGGATTGCCTCGATTGGGCCGTTGAGAGCGTTATGGATGAAGCATGGACGCATCATATTCCTCGCCTCATGGTTCTAAGCAATCTTGCTCAATTGATGGATATTGAACCAAGAGAATTGACCGATTGGTTTCATGCTGCCTTTGTTGATGCATTTGATTGGGTTGTTGAACCCAATGTATTGGGAATGGGAACGTTTGCTCTTGGTGATGCGATGATGACCAAACCGTATGTCTCTGGCACGCCATACATCAAGAAAATGGGCGATTTCTGCAATTCATGTTCTTTCCATCCAACAAAAACGTGCCCCATCTCATCGATGTACTGGGCTTATTTTGAACGCCACAAAACGTCGTTCCAAGGAAATCACCGTCTTGCAATGACACTCCGCACCTTGGAAAAGCGCGCTCCAGAAAAGAAGCTCCGAGATGCCGAAACGTTCCAATGGGTAATGAATACACTCGCTCAAGGAGTGTCACTTGACCCTCAGACGTCGCTTTGGCCTAAAACCTGACCGATTCACAAACCATTCATCGAAGATACGTTTGCAGGTCCTAGTTTCATATGCTCGTCGTAGATGAGGAATCATGGCAGAACCGAAAGATTTTGTTCTTCCCGCTGTTTTAGCCTTCCTTGGTCTTCTTGCTTTTTTTTCAGGCAGTTCAGACGTCCAAGCTCTTGACGAGGTGTTGCCGTATGTCTGTGCTGCTCCATTTATGATTCCAGCATGCATCATCTTTTCATCACGATTAGGCGCAGTAGAAAAGGTTGGATTAAGTCTCTCAGAAGGCGTAATGACTACAGAACAATATCTCGAGTACAAACGCGCAGAGAGCCTAACGGGCCAGCAATCAATTGGATACACCATCATGATCGGTTCAGCCATTTCCGCTGGAGTAATTTTCGTCATCGGGTTCGTCAGTCTATTTTTTATCGCTGCCCTTAGTCTTGGTTCTACGGGTAATGAATTTGAGAATACAGCTCTCTTCTTTTGGGGATTGTTGAAGATATGCTTCTGGATCTATGTGGGGAGCCATGTCGTGATTGCTCGTCCGTGGCAGTATTTCGTAGACGATGAAGAAGATGGGCCGGTAGAGGAAAAGCGTACGCTTGAATGTCCTTCATGTAGCACTGCTATACGAGTTCCAATGTCTTACACTGGGCGGGCACGTTGTCCCGTTTGTGGTGAAGAATTCAAGGCCTGATTACTTTGGACCAATCATCTCTTCTGGTCGAACCCACTCATCGAATTGTTTGTTGGTTAACAAATCGAGGCCAATGGCACTTTCTCGTAAGGTGAGTCCATTCTCATGTGCATTCTTTGCAATCTTTGCGGCTTTATCGTAACCGATGTGATTGTTGAGTGCAGTGACGAGCATGAGTGAGTTTTCGAGATGATTCTGAATGTTCTCTTCGTTGGCTTCTAATCCATCAATGCAACGCTCTCCGAAGGAAACACAAGCATCGCTGAGAAGCCGGATGCTGTGAAGTAGATTGTGGATCATCATTGGTTTGAAGACGTTCAATTCGAAGTTGCCTTGGCTTCCGCCGATGGTGATGGCAGTATGATTGCCCATCACTTGGCAGCAAACCATGGTCAAAGCCTCTGATTGAGTAGGATTGACCTTACCTGGCATGATGGAACTGCCCGGTTCGTTGGCAGGGAGTGATAGTTCACCAATACCGCAACGTGGTCCTGAGCCAAGCCAGCGCATGTCGTTGGCAATCTTCATCAAACTAACAGCGAGTGTATTTACCGCTCCACTTGCAGCTACAATCGCATCATGAGCCGCCAGTTGAGCAAATTTGTTTTCAGCACTGACGAACGGAAGTTCCGTCCGGTCAGCAATTTTTCCCGCTACCATTTCAGCAAATTCTGGGTGTGTATTCAACCCTGTTCCAACCGCAGTTCCTCCAAGGGCAAGTTCGAACAAATCTTTCTGCGCAAATTCAATGCGGCGAAGATCAGCCTCCAACATGTGGACGTAGCCACTGAACTCCTGGCCAAGCGTCAACGGTGTAGCATCCATCAAATGCGTTCGCCCAATCTTGACGATTCCACTGAATTCCTTTTGTTTTGAGTGGAGTTTTTGCTTCAAACTTCGGACCGATTTGAGTAAACTGTATTCAATTTCTTCAGCAGCGGCAATGTGCATTGCAGTCGGAAACGTATCGTTGGATGACTGTCCTTTGTTGACGTGATCGTTTGGATGAACAGGTGACTTGCTTCCCAGGACACCTCCGGCCATTTTTATCGCTCGGTTTGCAATCACTTCGTTGGTGTTCATGTTGGTTTGAGTACCCGACCCCGTTTGCCAAATGCGTAATGGAAAATGTGCGTCCAAATCACCGTTCATGACTTCCTCGCCAGCGTCAACAATCCAATTTGCTATTTCTCGGTCGAGAACACCAAGGTCTCGATTCGTACGAGCAGCAGCAACTTTGAGTATTCCAAATGCGCGGATTAATGGCCGAGGCATGACATCATCTCCAATGTCAAAATTGACCAACGAACGGGCCGTTTGACAACCGTAGAATTTGTCACCAGGAACCTTCATCTCACCCATAGTATCAGTTTCTATGCGGTATTCATCATCGGAGCCTGTTGAACGCGGAATTGGTTCTCTGTAGATTTGGTCGTATGTTCCTTTCGTTTGAAGGCGGCTTCGTATAGCCTGAACAATCCAAGCACTACGTCCTTTCTTCCCTAGGCCAGTCCACCTGTCAAGTTCCTGTGCGACATCTTCAGGTATGCTAACAGAGACAATGCGGCGGTCTCCAACGTTGTGTTTTCCCATAATTAATAATCGAAAACGGCCGTTATTAAATCAATGCACAAGGAACTCTTGGCCAAGAACTGAACTGATAAACCTCCTTCACTTAGGAGTAATATGGAAGAGCAGTCAAACAGTATGCCGAATCTAACAACCATGTACGGTCTATTTCTCACAATCTGGGGATTGCTTGTTTCAACAATTTCAGAATCTCAGTCCCTTACTTCGTTTGCCCCTACCTTGTTCGGGCTTCCACTTTTGGTTGCTGGAGAGCAAGCCAAATTACCTGATGCGAGTAGAAAACTATGGATGCATATCGCTGTAACGTTTGGCCTTCTTGCAGCACTTGGAGGCACGCGATTCTTCATGGTTATGTCGGATGGATTGGATTACGCCTCATCATCAATGTTGATGATGTTCGTAACAGGATCTGCATACACTGCATTGTGTGTACGCTCGTTTATTGAAGCGCGAAAAGCCAGAGAAGCAAAAACTGAGGCTTGATTAGAACTTACGTCGGCCTTTTACGGTCGGTGCAGAAGTGTTGGTGACATCAAAGTCGTTCTCATCTTCCTCGACTTTCACTGATACATCGATTTGAACATCTTTGGATGAACCTTGCTTTGCTTCCATCTTGTCGATGGTTTTCATCAACATCGCGAACTCCAATTCAAGGTCTTCGAGTGCGTCACTCAGCTTCTCAATTTGTCCTGCGAGACGCTGAGCAATCTTGCGAGCCTTCGACAAGGTTCGGTCATTTCCCATGGTGCGTCGTCTCGGTGCTTGATTATGAATCCATCGAATCTAAATCAACATCGTTTGGTCCAATACCAATGGTGATGGTACCGTCACTCCAAACCCCTCGGTACATGAGCATGGTTTGGAATGGGGTGGCCACGTTTCCATCCGAAGTGACAGCAATAATTCCACCACGGCCCCCTATTGGTTCAACGGCATCGAGAACATCTTGACATGCCTCTTGCAGGGTCAGCCCAGTTTCATATTTGGCTGCAAGGCGATGAGCGGCGCATGTTCGAATGAATGCCTCGCCAACGCCGGTGCATGAAACAGCGATGTTGGTGTCTGCCCATGTTCCTGCTCCGATGATCGGAGTATCTCCGATTCGTCCCTTGGGTTTGCCTGTCATACCACCTGTCGAGGTGGCTGCTGCAACGTTTCCATGCACATCAAGGGCAACAGCACCTACTGTCCCCATCCCTTCCATATCATGGTCGAGAACTGAATCGTCTTCATCGGTTGCTCCTGGACGGGCATTTTTGTCCTTCCATAGGTTCCACTGCTTCTGTCGAAGTTCTGTGATGAGCCAAGTTGGCTCAACGGGTTCAACACCTTGTTCAATTGCAAATTCGTCAGCAGCCTCACTGTTGAGCATCACCGGCCAGCCTTGTTTGAGAATACAGTATGCCGCCCGTATTGGATGGCGAATTCGTCGCACATTAACCACTGAACCTGCTGCTCCATCGAGACCATTCATGATAGAAGCATCCATTGTTACGCTTCCATCTTCATCGAGCACTGAACCAATTCCAGCATTGAACAATGGCTCGTTCTCCATTAATTCAACGGCTTGTGTTACTGCTTCCAATGCATGGATTGAACCCGATTGAAGTGCTTCTCCAATCGATTGGAGAACGTTCTGCATACAACGAATACGCTCGGGATCTAGCGAGGTTAAACCTCGCCACTCACCATCACCACCAGCCCCACCATGAATGGCGAGAATCGTCATTGCGTTCACTCAACAACAGAACAGCGAACGATTTGTTGTGGCGTTGTGGGTCGGTCACCAGGCATCTTCTGGCATCGCTCAATTGCCTTCACAACATCCATCCCTTCGGAAACTTGCCCGAATACTGCGTGGTTTCCGTTGAGCCAAGGTGTGGCGACGGTGGTGAGGAAGAACTGGGAGCCACCAGTGTTTCGTCCAGCGTTTGCCATTGAGAGAACACCGGGCTTGTCGTGCTTGAGTGCAAGCGCTGAAGGCTCACAAGGAATCTTCCATCCTGGGCCACCGGTTCCTGCTCGACGAGACATAGGATCCTTTGAGTGTGGGCAACCGCCTTGAATCATGAAGTCTTCAATCACTCGATGGAAGTGGAGTCCGTCATAGTATCCTTCGCTGACAAGTTTGACGAAATTTGCCACAGTGTCTGGGGCGCTTCCGTGAAAGAGTTCGATGGTGATGTTTCCTGCTGATGTCTCCATGAGTACGTGCATGCTTCTACCATCAGGGGGCACTTCAAGAGCATTTGCTTGTGGAGGACTCAAAATTTTACAGAATTTTATGATTGAATGTACCGTTACTGAAACCACACGTTCATGAACGATTTACACTAGGCAGCGACATGACCGAATTGCTTGACATTGAAATTGAAACCATCGATGGTGACAAAACAACCCTGCGACAACTTGGAGGAACGACCTACTTGATTGTCAACGTGGCAAGCGCATGTGGATTTACCCGCCAGTACGAGGGTATGCAAGCGTTGTACGAAGCAAAAGAGTCTGAAGGATTGGTTGTTGTCGGTTTCCCATGCAACCAATTCGGCTCGCAAGAGCCCGGGACTCATGAAGAGATTGCCACTTTTTGTAAATCGAATTTCAACGTCACCTTTCCAATGATGTCAAAAATCGAAGTCAACGGAGACAACCGCCATCCTCTGTATGCTGAATTATGCAAAGTTCCTGATCATGAAGGAAAGGAAGCAATCAAGTGGAATTTTAACAAGTTCATCGTTCGCAACGACGGTTCCGTAGAACGTTTTTCTCATCGTACAGAACCATCCGAATTGCCCCTCTAATCGATAATTTTTGCGAAAATCTTCCCCGATATTGAAATGCAAGGCCATCCCCGTTGAGTGCATGGTCAAGCAACTACCTTGCATTCCCACGGGATGCTCAGCATGTTGTCGTGAGACGACCATGCCAATTACGGAAGCAGAGGCGAAACGTTTGTCCCGTCGAACAGGAATGACTCTTGAAGCATTTACATGGGAGAATAACGGGGTGCTCACGTTACTGAACGATGAAAAAACCCGTGCCTGCGTGTTCCTGCTGACTGCAAGTGCTGACGTACATGCTGAAGGAATCTGTTCGGTTTATGAGGTGCGTCCAGAAGGTTGTCGGAAATATCCAATCGTTCTCAACTCGAACGACGATGCAATCTTGGATGAGGGCTGTCCCCATCGGGCAGACTTTCCAGCACCAAGTGAGTCTGACGCAATTGAACTGCTCAATCTTGAAGAGCGTTTGTTGCGAATATAAGAACGCGACCAAGACTGCCATGGACAGCAATGTACCATGCCTTTTGATAGGTCCAAGATGTAGATTCAAGAATTCCTTCAAGCTCCTGCCAAGAGTAGTGCTTGAGGGGGGGCCGGTCATCTCGTGAAAGTGCTCTCTCAATACAATCGCGCCGTGGCTCGGATGGAAGAATCAAGACAAGACCGCCTTGGGTGACATCCGCAGCGCTTAGGAGTGTTTTCTGAAGAAGGGTGCTATGATCCATCGAACCATGAGAATTTCTGCCGTAGGGTGGGTCGAGAACGGTACCGGAAAATGGGACTGGAAATCCCTCTGGAAGTGAGGCTCTGACGTCAGTAGCATCACCCTGAACAAACGGGTCAACATTCGAACCCGCCCACTCTAAATTACGGCGCGCTCCTCGAATCATTTCCAAATCGAGATCGATCCCAATCGCAGTTCGCTCACTTAGTACTGCTTCAATCGTGAAGCCACCGGTCCCTGTCATTGGGTCCAAACATGTTCCCTCAGAGAGGGGTCCACAAGCAAGGTTAACGGCAAGCCGTGCAAGTCGGGGTTCCAAACTGACCGGTTTGAAAAAAGGACGTTGGCTTGCCCGCCGTCCAGTGCTCGAATCACCCTTTGGCCCTCCGTTCATCAACCAACCATAGGTAACGGTTTGAGAATGTCCATCGAGCAGAACGCCAAAGATACGTTCAGGTTGTTCGAGATCGATAACCGCATTCATCCTGCTCAGAACTCCGCCAATATTTCCTGCAAGTGCAGTTCGGGAACAGTCGGAAATCCCCTCCCCATGTTTCCAAGCATGGACTGCACATGATGCATTATCATGCGAGTACATCTCAAGGTGATCCTTGATTTCATTCAACAATGAAGCCTCATCGATCCACGGAGTGTTGACTCCATGTTGGAACGTTGCCTCAATCCCTGCTGCAATAGTGAATTCTCGCTCTTCCCCTTCGCAAGAGATGCGAGCGAGTCGAGGCGATGATAACTGTTCCACTCTCCCGGTAGGGAAGAGTGCAGACAGTTCCGCTTGAGCAAGCGCAGGATGCCAACCACGCAGCGAAATAATACACTCGCCCATAGACTTCCCTGTTGGTGCTTGTTCTTCACGGCACCGCATGCGAACCATGACATACTCTCGCCCTCAAGAGTTGGATATGGGCTGTAATCTTCGTGACCTCGCAACTGCTGAAGACATCAATCTTGCAGATTTGAAGGGGAAGAGAGTTGGTATCGATGCCTTTCTCACTGCATTTCAGTTTCTAACAACAATTCGTGATCGCTCACCAACAGGGGACGGAGGTCCATTGCGAGATTCGAAAGGCCGTGTTGTTGCTCATCTGATGGGAATACTCACACGAACGACAACCATGCTCTCCCTCGGCATTCAACCCGTATTCGTATTCGATGGCCCTTCTCCTGAATTGAAAGCGGATGAACTCGCAGCACGTCGAGCCCGACGATTGGAAGCGGAGGCCGCTCACAAGCAAGCCTTGGAAGATGGTGATTACCAAACGGCGCAAAAGATGGCTCAGAGAATTGTTCATTACAGCCCAGAAATGGTTGATGACACGAAACAAATGTTGGATTTGCTTGGGGTTCGATGGGTCGACGCAGCAGCTGAGGGGGAAGGCCAAGCAGCAGTCATGGCTGTCAAAGGACAACTCGACGTTGTCGCAACACAAGACTGGGACGCTCTCCTGTACGGAAGTCCAATTCTCGTTCGAAATTTGATGAGTGATGGCAGCAAACGACACGGCAGAACCGTCCGTGCTCAGCAAATCAATCTCAAAGAGATGCTCACACAACACGACCTAACCCAAGAACAACTCGTCGATTTGGCCATTATGATCGGTACAGATTTCCATCCTGGATTGAAAGGAATCGGTCCAAAGACGGGCATCAAACTCATCAAATCACTCGGGACGATCGAAGCGATTTGTGATGAGAAAGAGAAAGAAGTACCAGAACGTTTAGATGAAATCCGTGAAATTTTCTTGAATCATCCTTCGAATACGATTGATGACGAAGCACTCAAACCTGGACAAGTTGACGTAAAGGGGCTCATTCAGTTCCTACAAGAAGAACGTGAATTCAGTCAACGACGCATCGACGAAGCATTGACAAAGTTGCGTAAGGCAAATCTTGTTCGTGAGGGCGGCCAAACCTCATTATTTTCGTTCTGAGGTCATGCTGGGTCCAATCCAGGGAGCATCTCAAGGTCTGTAGTTTCGACATTAACTCCCATCGCAGCAAATGCTCTTGCCATACCTTCAGCCTGATGATTGGGCGTAAATCGTTGTAAAACACGTTCACGTCCTGCCTTAGACCATGCTTCACGATTTGCTTGCAAACCTGCTTCTTCAACCGCCTCGACCCATTGATTGAGACCTTCTTCGGTATTTGGCCACGGTAGCCTTCGCCCATTGTAGCCATCGGTAACCGTATGCGTGAAGCCACAATCGTCAACAACCAGAGCAGGTGTTCCTACCATGATTGCCTCCATAGGAGTCAATCCAAAACCTTCGGTACGCGCAGTTGCTATCAAGGCGTGAGCGTTCCTCATCAAAGCTGCAATTTCGATTTCATCGATGTGTGGCATGATCAGTAGTTCCGCCCCAAAGATTTCTGCTTGGCGTTGCATCTCCTTGGTCTCTCCACCACCCACGTGAACAAGCGGGAGTGAACAGGCAGCGGCGATTTGAACAGCCTCCTTGCTTCCTTTCATGAAACATGCACGTCCAACGGTAAGGAGGTAAGGCCCTGCAGGTTTATGCGTAAACGCATCCCAAGCCTTTCGTTCTTGTTCAGGTTCTTCTTCTGGCCAAACCGAAGGATCGACTGCTGGCCACAGGACGCCTACATCGGCAGGACGGAAATGCTCGTCTCTGAAATTCGCATGACCTGCGACCCATCGGTCGGTGGTTGGCCATCGATGAGATGAGGCGAGCAATCGGGAACTGGTTGGCGTGTTCGCAGAGATTGCAGTCATTGGACGCTTCCAAAGACGTTTATGCCAACGTTGATCCCATCGTCGAAGAAACGATAATGCGAGATTTTTGATAACGAGGGAATTTCGTAAATTTCCTTCCATATCGCGTTGTGCCACATCATCATAGATGCCCTTGTCACGTTCATGGATCAATGCATACAGCGGCTTATCTTCTGGAATGATGTCAATCAATTCGATTCCACCTGTTCCAAGTGTGAAGCAATAAGCGTCTGCTTGCGTCATGATTGGTTTCAATCGTGGAAGCAATGACCTCCATGCCTTTCTTGCAGTGCGACCAGCCCGTACCGAAACTTCAGCAACAGGTCCAGAAGGACGTTGCCAAGCCGTTACAGGCGTAATCACATCAATATCAAGTTCTTGACATCGATCAAGAAGCAATTGTGGAGCATTAAGTGTTGCAACCGTAATCGACCATCGCTTTGCATGCTCAGGGAGGGTGACGATGAGGTCACGTTGTGCTCCACCCATGAATCCCATGTTGCGATGGAAGATGACAAGACGCGGTTTGACCCTTACATCATCACCGCCCGTTGACTCTTCATGAACAGGTTCCATTGTCATAGCCAAATCCTACTCCTCGATGAATTAAACGGAAAAAGTGTCTTCAAAATAGAGAATCGTATGCTTCTTGATGGCGCTTGGCCCAATTTTCAATCGAGTATACTGCAGCCCTTTCCTTCACTGCGGTTGACTCATCGGTCAGTTGTGAAATTGCTGTGCGCCATGCATCGACATCATCTGCTGGAAGGATGTGATGCTGCAGAGGGATTTCGTTGTGTGCCGGAGCATCAGTGACTAATGCTACGGTTCCTGAAGCATAGGCCTCCAAAGGAGGTAAACCGAAACCTTCGGCGATGGAAGGGAAAAGCAATGCATCAGCATGTTGCAATGCCGCAATCATCTCATTTTGTTCCAACCGCCCGACCCAATTTAGATTGCAATCCGATGCCGCTGCAGTTGCGATGAGTTTCTGTTTTGACGCCTCTGAGGATTCAGCACCAATTTTGTGGAGTGTAACGTCCATTCCTGAGCATACTTCAACGGCAAATTTGACCCTTTTCCTCGGTTCTTCGCTCCCAATAATGAGAAGATTAACTCCTTCTTTGAACCAAGACGGGCGTTCAGTCTCGATGTTATACCGGTTGAGATCTATACCATGTGGAATCCATGCGGTAGGGATTCCAGGAAAACGAACTTCACATTGCTTTTGCGTTTCCTTTGAGATGCAAATCAACAACGAGGCCTTTGCGAGTCCTTGTTTGACCTTCTTAAGATCCTTTTTTCGAATGAACGAAGGATGTTGTTCACCAACCTCTATACCATCGCGTACATAGGGAAAGAGATGAAACAAATCGTGGACAGTAACCACTGAAGTTCCTGCCTTGGGTACAAGGCCTGCTTGTTCTTGATCTGTGATGTGGACAACATCGCATTGCTTTGACAACTTTGCAACGTTGGATGGTCCACGAAACCATCGTTTCCAAACCCGAGAGAAAGGATTCTTTGTGACATTGTGTTCGTACTCACTCGCCAATTCATATCCATCGATCAATCCGGATTTGAGTCGTTGAACGAGGGATGCATGAGCGCCTCCTAAGCCAGAGTAAGGCGACAATGCCCCTCCTCTTGCTAATGTGACCTTTCGCAAAAAACCCCTCCACAATCGCAAGGCCTTGGAAGAGCGACACAGCACTTCGAACCTTGCATGATTCGAATGCATCGTCTTTGCTACATTAGCCATTCCCTGTTCTGCCAACCCGGCATCGGAGTTTTCAAGTGATATCGGACACTGTTGATGTTCATGCGAGTCATGGCCGTTTTGCTCATGGTCGGACTCATGCTCTCTCCGGGCTGTCTGTTTGAGGATGATGTTTTAGCTGAGGAAGAGATTGTCATTGACGTCGTCCGTGGTTGTACGGATGAAAATGCAGAGAATTACAATCAAAGCGCAGAGGAGGACGATGGTTCGTGTACATATCCTGAACCCGAACCTATTTTTGGCTGCACAGACCCAGAAGCGATGAACTACGATGATCAGGCAACAGACGATGATGGAACATGCGAATACATGGAAACTGTACCTTGTAACGGCATGGTCCTTCTTTGCCACCGGCCTTATGATCATGTCACATTTCCTGAAACTCACAATGCCTTCTCTACGCACGAAGACAACATCTACTATCCTGCGAGTAATCACAGAACAGGATTTCAGGCACAATGGAATGCGGGAATGCGTGCCTTTATGCTCGACACACACTACTTGACGGATGCAGATCAGAGCGAGTCCAACGTACGGTTTTGCCACGGAGATTCAAGTCGCGGCTTCAGTCCATGCACTTATGGAAACGTTGATCCATGGGCATGGTTGGCCAATCTAGAATCTGAAATGCAATCGGAAGAGCGAGATATTGTCACATTATTGATTGAAAACCATGTCGAAGCAGACCACCTCAAAGCATTGTTGGACGATGTTGGTCTAAGTGATATGATGTATATTCATGAACTAAATTCTGAGTGGCCAACACTGATTGAACTCATCGATATGGACAAGCGGTTGGTTGTCTTTTGGGAACAATCCGGAGATTCTGAGCACCCGTACTTCCATGATTTCCTCACTTTTGGTTGGACTACAAACTATGCTGATGAGAGCACCTCTTCGATGGACTGTAATCCGCTGCGAGGAGACGCATCTCAACCCGTGTACCACATGAACAACTGGTTGAAGAATCAAGCCGGTCTTTCAGATCCAACGCGCTCGGCAGAAGCCAACGATGTTGATTTCATGGTTGAGCGAGCAGAAGAATGCATCCAAGATCACGGAAAACGTCCAACCTTCATCGCAGTTGACTGGTGGGAAGATGGTGACGTTGTCGAAGCCTCACGATTGGTCAATCTCATTGAGGTTGCATGAACCTGAGCGGACTTGCCAAGGTCGTGACGTTTTTCTGCTCTAGAAGGGCTCCTCTGGCAACGCTTTGAGCATCTGCTAATGCTTCCGAGACTGTATTGATCGGTGCACAGGGAATGCCTTGCAACATCCGTTCGACCTCATTGCGATTGTAATGTCCAATCCATGCTTGAATGGTGGTTTCAATTTCGCCTCTGTTAGCAATTCGTCCAGCATTGGTACTCCATTCTTCACAAGGAGGTATCCCGGAAATGGAACAAAACGACTCCCACTGGGAATCCGAACCAACGGCAACAACAAACCACCCATCCTTTGCTTCGAAGGCTCGATACGGGACAAGATTCGGATGAGCCGACCCCATTCGAGTGGGATTGATGCCGCTTGCAAGCACGTTTTGGGCCTGATTTGCAAGTGAAGCGATAGCGCAATCCCACAAACTCACATCAATGTGTCGTACTGTTCCTGTTCGCTCCTTATCGAAGAGAGCAGCAAGGATTGCGTTACCAGCATAAAGGCCAGTGATGATATCAATCCAAGCAACGCCGACCTTGACCGGCGATCCATCAGCTTCTCCAGTAATACTCATGATTCCACTCCGTGCTTGGAGAGCAAGATCGTATCCCGGTTCGTCCCGCCGTGGCCCGGTAGCCCCATAGCCTGAAATTGAACAGATGATGGTGTCGCTCGGAAGTTCACCAAGGAGTCGTTGAAGCGTTCCAGGTTTGAAATTCTCAACGATAACATCTGCCCATTCAACCAGTTCCATCAATCGATCTTTTTCTTCTTTCAAATTCATTTGAAGTATTGACTTTCCTCGATTGCAAGATAGGAAGTATGCAGCAACCCGCTCTCCATCAAAATCGGTTGCGAATGGAGGCCCCCATCCACGTGTGTCATCACCCCATGGGGCTTCGATTTTTGTTACATTTGCACCTAAATCAGAAAGCATCTGAGCGGTGTATGGCCCAGCTAAAATTCGAGAAAGGTCGAGAACATTGATTCCGTCCAAGATTCCGCTCATAACACCTCCAGACATCCGAAAGAGTTGAACCCAACCCTCTGGCTTTGTGGCCATGAGCGAGGAGAAACCCAACCACAATCGGGTGTGGTGGGGCTTGCTCATCTTGGGCCTTCTGCTCCATTTGTCATCCGTTGCAAACAGTGATTATGGCCTTGATACTCATCTCCATCTCGCAGCTATTGAATCGAACGAAGACGGTACGCCGAATCTTGAATGGGGAGATGTACGTCCAAGTGATCCCTTGGCAAGTAATCCTAGCGAGGAACAAATTCTCGAACGGGGATGGTGGCAGATTTTGGAGCTGTATCCTTCGTGGTTACTTCCCTTTGCTGCATTCTTGCCAATGCTTGCACTGATTTGCCTTGTGTTGGTGATGACAAAAGGACAACCCCAACTCGCCGCACTCGTGGCACTTCATCCCTCATTCATTTTTGCTACAGGTCGTCTTTACCCTGAATCGACGGTTGCTCTTGCTGTTGCGGGCATCGTAATCGCTTCTCTCAATCTTTTTCGTCAGCGTGGTTGGACTCTGCTCCAGTGGATTCTCTTGGCCGTTGCGAGTGTCCATCTTCTTGTTCTCGTCAAAGGCCTCTCTTCGACGATTGGCTGGGGCTTGCTCGGGATTCTCTTTGCATGGATTCTTCTTGATCGAACCGTTCCCAAATTGAATTCCTATTCCCGTGATCCATTGAAGGCACTGTCGCTCTCCATTCCACTTGTTCTGATTGCAATGATTGCTGCATCATTTTCCACTGGTGGCTCATTAGCCACAATTCAAACCCATTCTGTAGCATGGCTGTTTGCCCTACTCATCGCATTCCTTGACGGGTTCGGGTTGTACCTTTTGGTTGGACTTTGTTGCTGGCCATTTGTATCTGATTTCGTTACGTATGTGAAACAATCGAAGGACAATGAATCGGTTTTCCTTACGACATTTGTCGCTTCAGGAACCCTCCTGACGTCCATGTGGATTGCATCACTGTGGGTTTTCGAAGCAGATCGATGGGGCCTACCATTGTGGGAGAATATGATTGTGATGGGGAACAATGGAAGATACCTTACGGCTCTTATGTTCCCGCTTGTATTGCTTATTCATCGAAGTATGAAGGGCAAGGAAATAGCACTCGTTCGACCGCTCGTTCTTGCACTCATTTTGATCCTTCCTCTTTCGATGCTGGCAGGAATCCATGGTCAAACCATGTGGACCGATGATGCCGCACAATCGTTTTCAGATGACCTTGAGAACGGAGATGATTTTCTCTACATCGATGATGAAGCACTTGCTATGCATTGGCTGTACACGTTCAGGCTCGAACTTGACCCAGATGGAGAACGTAACATAACCGGTCATTGGCGTGCACCGGAGAGCAACTGGCAGGTTGAACTTGAAGGGCAAGCCGTCATCAATCGAGGTGATCTTAGCGACGTTCGATTCATTGTTGTTGCTCCAAGTCTTGATATGGATCTCCCCGAGGGGTGGCAGCAAACGGCCAATGGAGAGGCTCCTTTCCTCAATGGCGGGGGCGAATGGAAGGTCTATCGAACATCGTGAGCGCAGCGAGGGGTTCAAGTCATCCTTGCCCGAGGGTCGATACGGAGGGAACATGGTGCGACGTGCCGGTGCTCACAACTCATTGCCTGATGAGGACCCTATTCAGACACATGAATGGGAACTCTCTGTTAAGGAAGTCGTCCAACAACAAGGCGCTCAGCGTGCCGAACGGTTGCTCCACAGTGCGGTGGCAGCCGGAGCAGAATCCGGAATTGATATCGATACAACAACCACGCCATATCTCAACACAATTGCGCCCGATATGCAAGGTTCGTATCCTGGCGACATCGAAATGGAGAAGCGACTTCATACCATCAACCGTTGGAATGCAATGATGTTGGTCACTCGTGCCAACAAATACGTCGACGGAATTGGAGGCCACATTTCCACCTATGCTTCTGTATCTCATCTCTGGGAAATCGGTTTGAATCACTTCTATCGGGGTAAGGACGGAGAAGGCTGGGGCGACCATGTTTACTGGCAGGGCCACGCATCTCCTGGAATCTACGCCCGAGCTTGGCTTGAGGGTCGACTTAGCGATGAGAACATGAACAATTTCCGTCAAGAAGTTGGTGGAGAAGGACTTTCATCGTATCCACACCCTCGATTGATGCCAACCTTCTGGGAATACCCGAGTGTATCGATGGGACTTGGTGCAATGACTGCAATTCATCAGGCTCGCTTCAATCGATATTTGCATCATCGAGGTCTTGCTGATACAACTCTCTCGCGAGTATGGTATACGATGGGAGACGGTGAATCCGATGAACCAGAATCACTCTCTGAGTTGGCTCTTGCAGCCCGTGAAGGACTGGACAACATTGTCATGACAATGAACTGTAATCTTCAACGTCTGGACGGTCCAGTCCGAGGGAACTCGAAAATTGTTCAAGAACTAGAGGGTCGTTTCCGAGGGGCAGGTTGGAACGTCATCAAGGTACTTTGGGGATCATCTTGGGATGCATTGTTCGAAAAGGATACCAGCGGGATGCTTGCGAAGCGACTCGCCGAACTTGTTGATGGCGATGAACAGCGTTTGTTCACTGCTGAGGGTGCGATTATTCGCAAAGAATTGTTTGCAGGAGAAGCATTGACTGCAATGGTTGCAGACTATTCCGACGAAGAACTCGAAGCGTTGACAGAAGATCTTGGTGGCCATGATTTCCACAAGATACATGCCGCATACGCAGCTGCCTGTGCTCACAAAGGGCAACCGACAGTCGTTCTCGCTCGAACCATCAAGGGATATGGACTTGGACCAGCCTTTGCAGGTCGAAATACAACGCATCAACGAAAGAAAGCAGACGAGAAAGATTTGCGTTTGATTCGAGATGCAATGGGATTGGACTTCAGCGATGAAGATTTGGAGAACCTACCGTTCATTCAACCCAAGGATGTCCCCGATGTCGTTGCATATGCCAAGAAACGCCGTGTTGCAATGATGGGCCCAATGCCAGAACGACGCGTTCCAGAAATCAATCTCACACTCCCAGAAGACTCTGTTTATGCAGAATTCGATGACGGTTCCAAGGGCACTTCTCAGGTTTCGACCACAATGGCCTTCGTTCGACTGATGCGCGGTTTGATGAAAACAAAGGAGTTTGGTGAACGTGTCGTTCCGTTGATTCCTGATGAGGCAAGAACGTTCGGTATGGATCCCTTGTTCTCAGAATTTGGAATCTATCATCCTGAAGGACAACTGTACAAGCCAGTCGATCACAAGGTATTGATGAAGTACAAAGAATCTGCAAAAGGACAGATTCTCGAAGAGGGGATCAACGAAGCAGGAGCGCTTTCCTCGTTCATTGCGGCAGCAACATCGTATGCCACGCAAGGTTCTCCAACCATTCCGTTCTACATCTTTTACTCGATGTTTGGATTCCAACGCGTTGCTGATTTAATTTGGTCTGCCGCAGATTCACGTGCACGTGGATTCCTCGTTGGAGCGACTTCAGGTCGAACAACTCTGAATGGAGAAGGCCTGCAACATCAGGATGGGCACTCTCTCTTGATGGCCCATTCCAACCCAGCGGTTCGTGCTTATGATCCTGCTTTTGCATTCGAATTATCAACCATCATCAAGCAAGGAATTGTTGAGATGTGTGAGCAAGATACTGACGTTATCTACTATCTAGCAGTCTACAATGAAAATTATCCAATGCCAGCAAAACCCAAAGGTTGCGAAGAAGGCATTCTGAAGGGGTTGTACAAACTTCGAGAAGCTCCATCTGGAGATGGGCCTGTTGTCCGACTCCTCGGTTCTGGACCGATCATGCTTCAAGTTCTTGATGCGGTTGAGAAATTGGAAACGTTTGGCATCCGTTCAGAGATATGGTCTGCAACATCCTACGGCGAACTACGCCGAGAAGGAATGGAAGCATCTCGCTGGAACCGCTTCCATCCTGGTGACTCCATGAAGAGTTCATGGGTTGAACAACAATTTGGGGAAGACGCATCACCAATCATTGCAGTTTCCGATAACGTAGCATCCGTTCCAGAAATGATTCGAGAGTGGGTTCATGCGCCGTATACGGTTCTTGGAACCGATGGCTTTGGTCGTTCAGACACACGTCCAGCACTCCGCCGCTTTTTCGAAATCGATGGCGAAGCGGTTGCACTCGCAGCGATTTCATCCCTTGTTCGAGAAGGAAAATTGGATGCATCGGTCCATGCTGATGCTATGGCATCGTTCGGCGTATCTGCAGACCGAACAGATATCACAGGCCTTTGATTGGGGGAATCCATCCTCCATCTTTTCGAGCATGATCGAGGATGTGCCAATAGATTGTATCCAACTCACTTGATGAATCTTCAACCGAATCAATCTCGCTTGCATCAAGAGCTTCGGAGAGATTTGCCCATGCCCGTCGAGCATTCCAACGCAATCCAGTGATATGTTGGGCGGGGCCACAGGTAGGCAAGGACAGCCGCGTTTTCCACGGACGTTCAATCAACGAAGTCTGCTTAACTGCAGCGAGAACGGTTTTCCAAGATTCTCCTTTTCCATATTTTTTATTGACAAGCCATGATGGATTGACAGAAGAATCGACAACATATTCCTGTTCAATGAGAACGGGAATCATCCACGAGGCCATGTAGCCTGCTGGAGCGCGAAACCATCGTCTGAAGTGTTGTGGAAACTCTTGTTCCAATACCGTTGCAGCTTCTTTTAGATCACGAGAAAACCCTTCAGCATTCTTTGGCCATGCAGACCAACTCCGATGGTGGAGTCCATGGCAACCAATTGTAATCCGCTTTCCGAATGATTCACAAATGTCGCTGATCATTTGAACAAATTCCTCCGATTCGCATTGGTCAGCAATGACAAACAAGGTAACTGCGCGGTCATGCGTGTTCAACCATTCCTTGAATCCAATCATCCCATTACGAAATGTATCGGACAACACAGGGAGGTCTTTGTCGGGTTTTGAACGAGTTGGATGTCCTTGATTCGAAGGAACATGACGTAAATCGTCGGTATCGACGGTCAACCATACTCGGGTCAAATCGCTCACACCTTCGGCAAATCAACAACATGAATTTTGTGAGGGACGGTTTTTCCGTTGATTTCAATGCCAATAAATTCGTCAATAATTTGGCCGTTCCAGCGGTGACAAATTCGCTCTGCTGTGATGAGGCCTGCCTCGTTTCGAGGATGGACAGTGATTTCGACTCGGAACACACTTCCCCTTGAATCAAGCCACTCCAAAACTGCATCAACGGCGTTTGAAGCGATTCTGCGGTTTCGGAATCCCTTTCGGACCCAATATCCAAGGTTGTAATTGGAATGAACCAATTGCATTTCATCACCAAGGCCAATCAATCCAATGAAGGTGTGTTCTTGATCGTGAATTGACCAAAAATGAACACGATCTGCGTTGGATAGATGTTCCAAATCATGCAACATGTCTGACAACTGGCGAGTAATATCTTCCTCATTGCTCAACCATGGGAGTGCCGCCTTTGCCGATTCAGGGTCCTCTGTATAAGCATCAATGACCATCGGTAAGATTGCCTTCGAAACCGGTCGAAGGGAATATCCTCCGTCCAAATCAGGGAGATCCGGTGTTCGTGGCATGATATCCCTCAAGCAGACAAATGCGCGATTGCATTCTTGACGTTCTCGTCGTTTGGATGGACGCGTCTTGCCATTTCAAGCATCCAATTGAGATGTTCTGCCCGACCCGCTTGTTGTAAAATTAAACCAATGTGGTACAGCAATGAAATATCGTCCCCAAGTGAAGGCCCAAGTTGGTCGATGTTGTGCTCAGCCTCTGCAATTCGACCTGCTCGAACCAATCCTAGTGATTCAACGACAATTCGATGGACTTCTCGTGGATCCATGGGCTCAGAAGCAGGCCAAGGCCAAATCCTACTGTTGGATTGAACTTCTGGAGCGGCAATATCCTCTGTTTCGGGGACTTCGGGAGAGGAGATAACGTCCTCTTCCTCAGGCAACTCAGGAACATCGCCATCATCATCAGGTAATTCTGGAGAAATCGTTTCTTCCGGTAATTCAGGAGTAACCTCTTGGTCTTCAGGAAGTTCTGGAATGGGTTCCTCCACTTCACCGGCATCTTCGGGAATATCTGGGATTGAAATCTCCTCTGGTAGAAGGGGTAAATCCTCCTCGGTGTCGGGTAAGTCCGGTAACTCTGTGGGGTCGGGCCCAACCGAGCCGGCAAAATCGACGTCCGTTTCGTCATCGTCCGATTGGATCAATTGGCCTTGACCGGTATGGATGGGTTCCTCGACTTCATCCAATGGATTTGATTCAGGGAGCTCAAATCGCTCTTCAATCTCGGGAGCATCCTCAGTGGTCAACTCGACTTCATCTTGTGCTTCAAATTCCACCGTCTCAGAGAGAGTTGGCCCTTCGCTGTCGATAAAAGAAAATTCGTCACTTGAAACTGGATCATCGTACTGTTCAACTTCAACAGTGACATCTTCGAGGTCCAATACCGCTTCAACAGCGAACTCTTCATCATCGCCTGAATCATCATCATTCATGAGTGTTGAAAGCAAATCGTTTTGAATATCTGAAGCGACTTCGAGATGTTGGTCTCGAGCGGGTTTGTTCAAATCATAGTAGCATTGAATGCAGGTTGTTGCTCCAACTTCGTTTTGTGCGCCGCAAAACGGACAAGGATTTTCATCCTCACTCCCTTCTTTCTTGCGCTTCCAAAACATCGTCTCGCCTACTTTCACGGTAGGCACTTGTGGTTTAAGCATCACCATCCCATGGGCGAGGAACGTATCATTCGCCATAGTCTGAAATGATGGCAACAGGTGGGAGAACCATGGCAGAGCGAGGTCGAGTCCGACGGATGGACAGTTCGTCCTCTGAAGATGACCTGTCACCGGAAGGCGAAGACGGCGGGATTTGGCGACGCGGTCAAGATCATTTCCGGCACTTTACATCGTTGCTCGAAGAAGAATTACAGGAAGAGACATCCATCATACAGGAACGTTGGTCTTCATGGTCGCATCACCGCCTCCAATCATCTGGCCTTGCTTTACTCGGCCTCAAAGGACGAACGAATGGTACACTCTTCGGCGAGGACATCTTGGTGTTTGAACATCCGGAACGTCAACACCTCGGCCAACACCGATTCACACATGGTGACATTGTTGTCATTAGTCGATCAAAACCACTTGGAGAGAAAACCATTGAAGGCATCGTCCTCGAACGTGGTCCGACCCGTCTACGCGTTGTTGTTGGGCAGAGGCCAAAGGACCTACGAAAAGGGACATGGCGCCTTGACCGAGGAGCGAACAGAGTCGCACACGATCGCATGCAAGAAGCGCTTGAAATGTTTCATTCTGTAGAGGGAGACCGTGGGACGATTCTTCGAGATGTGCTTCTCGGCCAAGTGCATGACCCAGAAGAGAACGCATCGATGACACCGAAGATTTCAGGGAAATTCATTCGAGTTGAACCGTTGGATGTTGCTCTCAATCCGTCCCAGGCGGAAGCAATGAAGGCAGCAATGTCCCGTCGCTTGACCATTATCCAAGGCCCTCCAGGGACAGGAAAAACACACACTGCAGTGGCAACCCTTGCTCAACTTGCTCGGGAGGGGAGGGGGCCAATTCTTGCAACTGCTGAATCCAATGTTGCTGTCGATAATCTCCTCGAAGGATTGCTTGATCATGGTATTCGAGCAATCCGAATTGGACGCCCGGTTAAGGTTCGCGAAACGCTACGAACTGCGACACTTGATGCACAACTGGAAGATCATCCGAAGCAAGATGAAATCGCAATTATACGAGACGAGATGGACGAGGTTCACAGAGCGTTGCCGAAACTGAAAGGACGCGAAAAAGGACTCGCACACCGTGACATACAACACAACAAGAAAGAAATCCGACGATTGGAGAAGGAGATGATTGCATCGGTTTTGGATAGCGCCGAGGTGATTTGTTCAACCAACATTGGCTCCGGGCACCGCCTTCTTGATGGCCGCCGATTCCCAATCGTGCTGATGGATGAAGCAACGCAAGCCATCGAACCGAGTTCTTTAATTCCGATCTCCAAAGGTTGCCGGCAATTGATTTTGGTTGGAGATCACAAGCAACTTCCTCCGACGGTCATCTCAAGGAAAGCAGAGAAAGAAGGACTTGGGCGATCATTGTTTGAACGTCTCATCGATGTTGGTATCAAATCAAACTTACTCGATGTTCAATACAGAATGCACCCAGTACTTCGAGAATTTCCAAGCGCTCGGTTTTATGACGATCAACTTAACGATGGTTGCGATGCTTCCGCCCGCCCCGCTCCTGCAGGGATTCTATGGCCAGATTGGGACCATCCCTTTGCGTTCATCCCTCTCGAAGGAGTTGAAGATGAAGAGCAGGAAGGAGGAAGCCGAAGCAATCCGATTGAGGCAGCGAGAATCTATGATTTGGTCCAAGGGTTGCTCCAACCGGGGGACGTTCTTCCTTCTGATGTTGGAATCATTACACCATACAGCGGGCAAGTTCGGGCTCTGTCTGATATCTTTGACAGCAACAAAGGAAGAGAACAAGGTGGCCTTTTTGCAGGGCTTGAAATCAATACGGTTGACGGATATCAAGGGCGTGAAAAAGATGTCATTATTTTCTCAGCAGTGCGTTCAAACTCAGATGGTGTTGTAGGTTTCTTGAGCGATCAACGACGATTGAACGTAGCGATAACACGAGCAAAGCGCGGCCTCGTTGTGGTCGGGGACCCTCAGACTTTACGATACGACCCAACGTGGCGCTCGTGGCTGGAGTGGGCTGAAGAGAGAGGGCTGTTTGCTTGGCATTTGGTTAATGGCTAACACGCAGGTTCAACAATAAACAGCGATTGGAGGAATCATGGCGGAAAGTCCAGTTGCGGTCTATCAAGGCGGCACACTTGCTCAACAAGTCCTCCAAACTGCACCTGAAGGGATGCTAATCGCACCTATTTGGCGCCGCATTGCTGCATTCGCAATCGATGTTATTGCAATGTCTCTTCTTCTCCACGGCTTGACACGATTTGTGTTCCTTGAAATTCTCTTCAGTTGGTATTACCTTGTGGAAGATGTACGCTATGCCGTTTCCTTCCTCGCTACTTGGACGATTTTCTTTGCCTCTCTCTGGTTGTATTGGAAATATACAGGGCGTGCCTACGGCCGTTCGC
>MDSV01024927.1_pt1 | contig 26313 bp, 39 predicted proteins | sample 810851 | NCBI WGS metagenome assembly MDSV01 (sample SAMN05326640, study PRJNA326480) | marine metagenome | isolation source: seawater | place: Atlantic Ocean: North East | collected 2012
TAATTCCCATGGACGTTGTTCCATTTGCACTAACGAAGACAAATCTGCATAGCACATTCTACAAGCTAAATTACACAATCTCCCACCAACTATGTGTAGTAATTTTAGGTTAGGAGGTTCTGGTGCATAATTTTTGCCGTTATCGTTTGTCCGTAAACTCCATTTGCCTTTAGATTCATTTACCCAACATACAGCACATCTAGTATCTGCTTGTCCGCTGTTTAGGTTATCTCTTAATTGTGTTTGCGATGAATTATTGTAAAACCAATCTATTGGATCATCAATGTCTGAAAGTCTGTCTTTAGCATCTTTTATAAAACAACAGGGTGCTAGATACCCTTGTGAGCTTATGAATAAATGCTCTTGTGCTGGTCTACAAAAAGTGCTGGACACATTATTCCTTTTTCTTTTTCTTCTTTCCCCAACTACCACGTTTGAATTTTTCAACTATTTCTCCTTCGCGGTTCTCTCCTGGTGGGTGCCATGTAACTTTGTTACCACGTCTGTTAAGCCATTGGTCTATTGCTTGTTTTTCTAAATCTCTTGCTGAGTTTATTGCATCGTTTGATTCTAATTTATCTTGTAAAGGAATATGAATAGTATTCTTAGGTTTATTCGTAGTCATTATATCTCCTTGTCATTATAAGGTATAGTCTGTCCCATTGTAATCTAGTGACAACTTGTTTATAATCTCTTGGTTCACGCATTGCTGTTTTTCCAAGTTTAGTTTTGCACTCTCTTAGTTTCTTATACCAATTACCTCTTTTGTTTGGTTCGACACTATCCTGCATTAAAATCCAAAAGCATCTCTTTTTCGTTTTTCTTTAGCCACTCTAGCTATAGATTCTTTCTTTTTTCTTTGTCTTTTCAATGTTGGCTTTTCGTAAAATTTACGCAACTTTAGTTCCCACATTAAACCTTCTTTGTCTAATTTCTTTTTTAGTTTACGCATGGCTTTTTCCACGTTGTTGTCTTTTACTTTTACTTCAATCACTGTTTCTCCTTGTATTGTTGATTATAGGTATTGCTCATTCTATACCTGCTTCACGTAGTGTATTCTTCACAAAATCAAAATCTTCTTCTCTTTTGCGAAAAGCTCTTTTCCAGTATTCTGGGTCTACCATCTCAAATATAATTTTTATATGATCATCATGCATTGTTGATATCATGTCTTTGCCAGTATGACAATTTAGTAGTACCCATGGTGAAATTCTTCCGTTAGCAATCAATTGGGTAACTCTATTGAGGTTAACGTATTTGAAAAAATCTTCAAGTCTTGCATCTTCCTGTTCGGCCCATTCGCCCATTGTAATTATTGTCCTGTTGAGGGCCTGTGTAACTGCTTCAGACCTTATCAACTGTTTTATATATGTATCCACAGTTGCTTGTCTTGGCCAAAGGTCAACTTTTATTTTTGAAGTGCTTAGCCAATCAATAAATGCACCAATTTCAATAGGTGTGTTTTCTGTTATGAATTTTGCTGTTTTTATGAACGCATTATAGTATTGCGACTGTGTAAATTCTGTGTAAGTTTTGTGCTTCTGTGTTGGAAAATTTATTTCATAAAATCTTCTAAAAATTTCAAAACCTAATACGTGGATTTTATTATGTCTCTGTTCCCAACGTCTTTTGGGTTCACATAAATGTACTTGCAAAGTTTTTTCTCTGCTAAATGTTTTGTTGCAATATTCACATGTTGGCATTGTTTTTACTTGTACTGCTAATTGCACTACACTATGCCGTGTTGTTTTTTAAGTTCTGTAAATTCCTTATTACTCATTGTTATATCTAGTAGGTCTAAATCTTTTTGTTTTGCTGTTGGAAATATTTCCTGTAGTTCTTTCATTTTTGATTTTGTGGTAGTTTTTGCTTTTTTTGGATATATCCATTTGTGAAACAGTATAAATGTACTGCCACACATTGCATTTAGTTTCCATAACAAGCCTTTATGATTTTTACTTAAAGGCCATAAATGTTTGTTTAGGTTCTCATTAGTTTCTTCTATATAGAATTGTTGCACTGCACTGTCTTTGTGATCAACTGATGCGGTCCATTTGAGTGCCATATATGGTGAGTACAGCTTCTTTTCGTCGTTGGTTAATTTGCTGTACCACTGTTTGTCACGACTGTCAACAGCTCTCATCAATCTTTTGATGTCTAAGAATTTGGCAACCATAAGTGTTATTATAGCTTCTGTTTGACGGTTGCGTCTAGTATTTTTAATTTGGTTATTAATTTTCTAAACTCATCTGGTGTTACCATGTTAGGTCCATCCGACGGAGCATTGTCTGGGTCGTCATGTACTTCTAAAAATACTCCAGCAATACCTTGGGCCACTGCTGATAAACAAAGTGGTTCAATCATTGTGCGGTCACCACCAGAACTAGAACCTAGTCCACCTGGTTGTTGTACGGAGTGCGTACCATCAAATATGACTGGACATAAATTTTTCATATATGAAAATCCTCGCATATCAACAACTAAATTGTTATACCCAAACATAGTGCCACGTTCAGTAATCATAAACATATCATTCCAGGATTCATTAACTTTTATCTTAATATTATCAATATCAGTGTAAGAAAGAAATTGTCCTTTTTTTACATTTACAATACGTTTTGTTTCAGCGGCCGCTTGTATTAAATCAGTTTGTCTACACAAGAAAGCAGGAATCTGTATGATGTCAACAACCTCTCCAGTCACACCACATTGATCAGGCTCATGTACATCTGTTAACAATGGGCATTCAAATTCTTTTCCAACTTTTTCTAATATTTCAAGACCACGTTTCAAACCAACGCCACGTTCTCCCTTTACAGAAGATCTATTAGCTTTGTCAAAAGAAGATTTATATACCCAACGTACACCTACTTCATGACAGATGTCTGCAATAGTTTCTGCCATTTTTAATGCATGTGTTTCTGATTCTATTTGACAAGGACCAGCAATAATTTTTAATGGAGCATCATTTACAAAATTAAAATTAAGCATGGAATAAATTATTCAAAATTACTTGATCAGTATTGCGATTAATTTCTTTTATAAAATATATGCAAGGTGGATTAGTTTTAGTTTGTAATGGAACTGAAAGTAGTTGATTACTTCTTGTTCTTGGAAAGTACCATTCAACTTCATTATAAATGTTTACTAATTTTATTTCCTGATATGATGGCATAACACTTGTAAGAGGGTTATAACAAAATGCATGGAATGAACGATCGTTCAATGATGTTAAAGGTAAAATTTCTAAATCACCACATTCGGGATCTCCTAGTAATATGTGCCAATCTAATGGCATTTGTATTTTGCCACCTTCATCACGTGAAGTGTTACCTGGCATAATTTCAAGCACAGCAGATGGTGATGAAAATGATTCAAGATATATCAATGGAACAAAAAAGAAATCTGGATTTTTTGGATCAGAATTATCTAAAACTGAAAAACGCATATCTTCATCAACTTCGTCTGGTACTTTGTTTAAAAGATAAGTTGTGTTTTCAAGTGTTAAAATTTGCATACTTTTTAATTATATTATGATTTATGACTCATAGTCAACCTTTGTTACAGAAAAAGGATACTGAGCTTCACGATAAAACTTTTTACGTTCTGTAAGATGTCGTTTAGAAAACTTTGCAGTTGAGCATAAATCCCATACTTGTACAAAGTCTTTGTCTTTTGCTTTACGAATACCCCTTCCTATGCTTTGTATTACCCTTACAAACGATTTACCAGGTTCTAACAAAACTAAATTGAATATACGTGGTAAGTTTATACCTACTGCCGCAACACCATAAGTGGCAATTATCACTTTATCTTTCTCCGTTTGTATCTCATCGTATGTTTCTTTTCTATCATCTGACTTAGTTGCACCACTTACAAAAGTTGAATTTGGTATTGCTTCTTGCAATAGTTCACCTGATTTCACTCTATCAACTAATATAAGAGTGTTACCACTTTTTACCATTTCTTGCACTAAACGACCAATGTACTTTATTCTAGACGGTTTAGTAACCAAATGTGTTTGCTCTTCTCTATAATTTTTATATTCTACCCAATCAACCATTTGCATAATTTCAATTTGTAATTGTGCTAACAATCCTTTTTCTTGCAGTTCAACAGCAGATACTTTGTTAATCACATCACCTAGCGAAACATGTAATGATTTGAATTCATATTCTTTTTTAGGTACAGTACCAGTAAGCCCCCAACGTATTGGCACATATCCATATACATTTGTAAGCAGTCGTTTCAACACATCTGCTTTTGCCATATGTACTTCATCTACTATCACACATATAACATCACGTTTGAATTCTTCTATAAGATCGTCTTCGCCATTTTGTCTTTTCTTTTCTAGTATGTTTAATGACTGCCATGTTGCAATAGTATGAGTATGCCCTACTTCTTTTTTGTCACCAAAATATACACCAACATCAAGACCCATGTTTACATAATCTTCTAGAGTTTGTGTTACTAATGACTTGTTTGGTACAATTATAATACTCCTGCCATATGGTTCAATTAGTTTGCTTAACGCCGCAGTGATAATTGTTTTACCTGCCGCAGTGGCTACTTCTTGTAAGCATTGTGGATTATCTAAAAAATTATTAATAACTTCAACTTGATGGTCACGTAATTGAATTTGTTCACCTGCATTGTTATGACCTTCTGGCCACTTTACATGTGCAAAGCTGTCTGCTGTTACTTTGTCAAAATGTAAATCATAATGTTGTCTTTCATCAGTAAGATCAAATGTGTAGTTGTATTGTTCAAGTAATGGAATTATTTCATCTAATAAATTTACATAAGTCAAGCCACCTTGTGAAAAGAATGATACTGTTCCGTCCCATCTGCCTAATCTAACTGCTGGCATGAAACGAGCACCTGGTATTTCATATTTGAATTTGTTTGTAAGTTTTCGTCTTGTAACTAGATCAAGTCCTTCTAGTTTAACATTAACTTCGTCTTTGATTATTATATTACAGTGTGGCACAGTAGTAATATAACATCATTTGTTTTTGGTTGCGACAAGTTTTTCTTTAACAGATTGCCAAAACTGCTGAGCCCATTTTGTCTCAGCAGTTAGGATTATTTTTTCTACGTTTGATAACCGCAATTTATATAAAAAATTATTATACTGCGATTGCTTCGTCGTTTTCATTTGTAGATTCTTCTTCATCAGCTTGGCCGTAATCTACATCATCAAGTGGTTCTGGTTGTACAGATTGTACAGATTGTATCTCACTAGTGATTGCCATAGTTGTTTTTGTAGCAAGTCCAGTAAATCTTGTAACAGTACCATCAGCTAAAATTTTGAATGATCCTGCTGTTCTTCCTTCACCGGTCTCGTTAAGTTTATGTACTACACCGTTGATAGTATCGTTAATTGTTGGTCTACCTACAATATACATATAAGTTCCAGACTTACCTTTGTAAGTTGTACCTTCGTGACATAAAGTTTCTTGTATTTTGTTTAAGACTAATTGTGCGTTTGTCATTTGTTATACCTTTGTTATAGTTTATACATTACATTATATGGTATAACCGTAATTACGTCAACCATCAAAAAATCGCAGTTTTTAAAGGATTTTAAATGTAGTATATGAAGAAAACCGTACATCACCAATTGGCACTCGGTTTTCCGGCCCGTGTAATTGATGTTCGTTGTTAATCATTAGATAGCCGGTATTTGCAAAATGCGGAAAGTTACATACTAACCCATGATTATTATAAAAGTTTGTGCCTAAGTTTCTTTTGTGTATTAAGAATATTTGCATAGCACATTGCAAAGCTGGATTGTCAATATGAGGATCCATATCAAATTGTTCTTGGTCTACCCAAAATCTAGTTTTTGAATGATGTAATCTTTTGCCAGTAGCTTCATTTAATTTTGGTATGTGTGATTGTATATATGAAATTGCTTCATTAAGTAAATCGTTTGGTATCAAACTTCTTCTTGGTCTTTGTTCTTGTCCTTGTTCTAATTCAAATTCAATATTGTGCATATTCAAATCAGCAAGTCTTTGCTCCATTTCTTTTGGAAAAATATTTTCTATGCGATATAATGCTTTTGGCGAAACTTCAGTAATTTGCATTACTTTTTCTTATCTTTTTCTTTTTCTTCTGCAATACTTTGTTTTATGGTTTCTAAAAACCATGGATTGTCTCTTAGCACAGTCATCATCCAATTGGTCATTGAGTTAACTGCTTGTTCTTCGTGATCGTCATCATGCAAAGGACCACCTTGTGCATTCAATGATGAATGATACACTATGGCATGAATTACTTCGTGTAATAAAGTATTAGCTAGATCTAATCCTTTTGCTTCTTCTTGTATTTCAATTTTATTTTCTCTAGCAACATACTGTCCCCAATAGTCTGAATTATTTTTAATAAACGATGTTTTTACACGTTCTAATTTAACGTCTTTCCAACCAATTTTAATTGTTGCTGGAAGTTGTTCATTGAGTGTCTTTTTAACCATTTTCTTTTTCATCTATTATAGTATTCAATTCATTATAAGTTATGGCTTTGCAGTTGTCAAGTTCGAAAAAGGCTTTTGGTAAATTACCTTCTACAAACCTAAAATTGATTGATTGATTTTTCTGCATAAACGCATAAATTTGTTTAGCCCATACTGTTTGATGAACTATGGTATCAGACGTTGCGTACCCATTAGTGTCTTTGTAAATGTTAAAATTAGGACCATCTTCTGCACAATCAAAACCAAAACAAATTAAATCAGTGTGCCCGTCCTGAACTGCAATACTCATACAGCTTGTGCCTGTCCCTAGGTGGTCATTGTTTGGTATTAAATGACTTGCACCCCCATATCTGCTCATGCATAAATGGTTAGTGTATACTATGTTTTTTTGATCATATTCTGCTTCAATAACCTCTTGATACATTCGCCTGTCGACAATGACTAAAAAATCAGGTGTGTAATCTCTATACAAAGCATTGCAACCATATGTGTCTTGTGGCAATTTGTATAAGTCAAACCCTATTCGCGATGGCCCATTACCTATAATAAATGCAGATTTGCCATCTGGGTCATTAAACACAGTCCTTGGCATCCACTGGCGTTCATAATGTTTTTTGCCTTGTTTGATTATTAGGTTTGTAATTATTTCTTCACCTTTGTATTCACTTAATGCCATATTACTATTGTACTACAATTATTTCCAGTTGTCTATAATCAATGGATCTTTTTCTACTTCTGCTGGATTTGGTTTTCCGTGCATTACAATTACTGCACACTCGCTAGGTAAGCCGTATTTTACTTTGTGAAATTTTTCTGGCACAAACTTGTCATGGGGAGATCGTTTTTTCTCTCCAGGCTCAAGTCCTATTTCCCATTTGTATGACATAATCCAATCACGTGGCCATATAGGAGATTGGCGAAATAGTGATGTCATGTAATCTTGGTCTCCTCGGAATTGGCTGATTATTTTTTGTGGATCGTTTAGGAATTTTTTCCATACATGCACTTCTTGTCCTGCATTAAATTTCATTACAGATGAATTACGCACATGATAGTTTGGTATTCTACATCTGTTAAAGTCTTGTATTATTACAAATGCATCTCCTTCAAAATCCCATAAGTGGTCAATGTTTCTAATTACAACAATATCTAAGTCCATAAACAATACTCTGCCTTCTAACCCAATATCATCTCTGAACATATGAATCTTATTCCACCATGTTGGAAATAACGGACTGACTACAATTTGGTTTATTTCTGGACGCCAATCTTTTTTTGAATCTGTAATAACGTTAAATTTTATATCATTAGAATGTCTAGTAACCATGTTGTACAGTTTATCAACATACATAGTACCATACTTGTTGCCTGTGCAAACACACACAAAATTTTTAATCATTCTTTATTTCCATATAACCAATACTAATTCTGTTAGTGTAACTACCAACACTATGCCAAAATGGATTTTGCTTTGATGTTGAAAATTTCCGTATTGTTACTCCTTTTCTTTCTGGTTCTGTAACTATAGTTTTATTTTCAGCGTCGTAATATTTAAAAAAACTTTTTCCATCTTCAGGTGACCAAACAAAATATGTTCTTTCTCCCTCTAAGTCAGCGTTTGTGTGCCAGCCACAATAACTTCCAGGTGGGTACCAAAAAAATCCAGTACATCTATAGTTTGGTCCCAGCTCTTCATCAAATTTAGCTAGTGCTTTATTTTCAGATTTGTTTAAAAATATTCTGTTATCATTGTTAGGCAGTTGTACTGCTACATCAATATTAGATTTCATTGCCAAAGCTAAAGTTTGATGTGATAACTTTTCTTCAATTGATGTGTCAGTAAAATTAAAAGTAGTTTTGCTTACTGCTGGTTTTACTTCTTCAAGAATTGATTGTATGTGTTTGTGTATCAAATCCTCATTCATATTATTTCTTTCAGTCTACGCCACGGAAGGCCTTGTTCTATTTCGTCAACGAACCACTCGCAATAACTTATCCTTTTGCACCATTCAGTTCTATCAGGTGTGACTGGATTTTCTATGTCACCTCCTATCGTATTGCCAACAGATCTACATAACGAACTGTTGTCAACAAATACAGGCACACCTTCTAGCACCGATTCTATTGCTGGATTTGAATTATAATTTACAACTGCATGTGCATCTTGCAAAAGTTTTTTAAAGTCAACTTCGTCAACATTACCTGTAGGTTTTGGCGTTGATATATGCACGTCTTTATATTTTTTAGTTAATGGTTGTGCATTAATTTTATGCCTGGGGTGTATTCTTATAAAAACTTTTCTATTGCTTTGAGATCGTATCCATTGTAGTTGTTTATCTACCCATTCAATCATGTTGCCACCATGCCATGCCGCTGAGTTTATATTTTGTGTGCAAATTATAATGTGATCGCCACCCCTCCATGGCTTTGGATATAAATTAAATTTTTTTATTCTTGCATCATCAACATTATCATTTGCAAAGTTGGCTTCTGCATTGATTCCACCTATTCCAATACGCCATGATTGATTACGTACTAGTCCACCTACTTCTATAATCAATAATTTTGTTTTAGATTTGTAGTGTTGGTATATTGGTTTACGACCATACATGTTTAACAGCACAGACCACATAACAACAACGTCGGCATTTGGTCTATCTGTGTTAAGACAAATATCATAATCTTCACCTTGGAGAGATTTTATAAATGCCTTCATAACAGGTTTACCTGCTATGGCGCATGTGTCAGGAAATAATGCAATCTTCATTTAATAAAATTATACAGTCTTTCTGCAATGATTTCATGTCCTTTTTTATTAGGATGGTATTTGTTAGGATAAATGTATTGATTGTTTTGGAATTTTTCAAGTTCTGCTGTCCTATCATTTACATCACCGCCTAGCATTTCTATTGCAGTAGATTCAACAAACTTTGTTTTATCAATACCAGAATAATTAAATTTTATTTTAGTCCAGCCCTCTATGTACACATCAGTTAGATTATGTTTGTGGCACATTCTTTGCAAAGCTAAGATAGTCATGTTTGCTTTGTGATGATCCATTTCATCTGATTGTAATTCCGTAAAGTATAATTTTTTAAGGTAATCATTTTTAGCACCTGTTGGTCGTATAACTTTGAATTGGTTATCTTTATAATATAATTGACGTGTTGGATTAGTGATAAAAAATACACAAACACAGTCATTGTATTTTTTCTTTTTAATAAACTTATCTAATTGCATTACTAGAGAATCTATAGCTGTGCCTTCATGGCTCATGTTATAATACTTGTCTGTGCCTAGCATGGCGTGTAAAATATTACCAAAAGGTTTTTCGCCTTTGTTAAGTTCAGCACCGTATGGCCAACTGTCGCCAAATACTGCTAGTGTCTTCATTTTGTAGCCTTCACATGGACAACGGACTTGCCACTGATATTAAAATATTTAAAATGTAAATTTGGTCTGATCAATAACTGTTTTTTATTTTGTCTAGAAAGTTCTATAGTGTTGTTTAAAATTGTAAATTCACATACCCCAAACATACAAGTTACAAGCCTCCAGCCTGCTTCTGCATTTTCTCTTACTACTTTGTGTGGCTTGTTGTAATCGTAATATTCATTTACAAATACAAGTGATTGAACTTTTTTATCAAACTCTTCTTTATCATATGTGACTGTAACGTCAGCTTGAACATGCTCAATGATGTATAAATTATCTTTTAAAACTTCAACAACGTTAGTAATCATCTCTTACATATATACAATCTCTTGTAATTTTAAATTTTCTTGTGTATCCAAAATCTCTTAACCATTGGTCTGTAGCTTGTTTTCCTTGCGAACCTTGATTAAAAAAACAACGTTCAATAACAATTATAGGAGAGCAGTTATTAATAGTGTCTTTAGCACCGTTCATTACATTTAGTTCTGCACCTTCTACATCTATTTTTAAAACATCTATGTCATCATAATTGAATTCATCTAGTGTGTTTAATGTAATAGGTCCGTCACTATCAGGTACTACTCTAGTTGAACCTAAATGTTCTGGAACTACAACTTCTAATTTGCCTTTTATTTTGCTGTCATATAAACCAAATTCATGAAGTTCAATGTTATCAAAATCAGCACAATTTTTTTTAAAGCACTCTATATTATAACTTGCAGGTTCAAATGCAGTAATTGTTTTAAAATGTGTTGCAAAATTTCTTGACCAACGTCCAACGTTTCCGCCAACGTCTACCATTCTTCTATATTTTGAATTTTGCTGTTCTAATAATTTGAGAGTGCAATCTGCTAAAGCACTATCATGATTCACAACAGATGGTGCGTTATGATGCAACGGTTTATCTCCGTCTGGTATGTAAAAGCCATCTACTAATTGCATAATTTTATATATAAAACTCTTTTTCTACAGTAAGAGAATCTCTGTTAGTAACTATTACTGCTCTTGGTGTTACAACTTCTATTTTAACATATTTGTCTTTAACAAACATGTCAGAGGCTGTAATTCCATCTTCATATGCTCCCTGTATTAAACGTTTTGCGGCATGTGGCTTAATCACATATCCGTAAGTTCCTTTTAATTGGCGTTCGCCTTTTCGAAACCAATCAAAGTCTTGTACTACTGGTTCTGTGCCTATGTCTGGATCTGGTTCGATCCATCTATGATTGTCTAAGTGCAATATATCTGTAAATGGTTGTAAAAATGTATTTGATACAACTTTAGAATCGTGTTCTAAAACTAAAATATTTTCATTAAGTTCTACACATTTTTTCCATAGATTGAGATGTGAAATCATACATCCTCTTACTCCGCCTTTTTTATTTTTAATTCTAAACAGTTTTGGACCTGGGTCATACATTTTTAATTTTTCTTTGGCAATGTATTCGTCTGCTCTTTTTGGTGTGTATCCTACGAATAGCTCTACGTCTAATCCAAAGTCTTTTGCACTTTGCACAGCTACCTTACTTGCTGTAACAGTGTTTTCTATTTCAGGTAGATAAATTACAAACGATTTCATTACTTTAACATCTGCTCAACATGTGGACGGAAACGTTTCCAAACCATTCCTGATTTGACTTCATCTATCGTCCAATTGGCATATGCTAAATCGTTCAACCATTGTGTACGGTCTGGAGTTGCTGGAGTTTCAATTTTGCTGAAGTCTGCATTACCTACGTCCCAAGCAAGGCATAAGTCTGATGTTAAAAATACAGGAATGCCATATGTTGCGGCATCAACGGCCGCTGTTGAATTATGAGTAACTACTGCCCAACAGTTTTGTAGTTCTTCTAAAAATGTAAATCTATAATCAGCTGTTGGCCCGCCTCCTTTTGTAACACTTGTTACTTCAATTTGTGGATGCTTCTTAGCCATGTCTTCAGCACATTTAATTGCATGATTTGGATGTGGTCGTAGTTTAATTTTGCGATTTGTGTGTGGTTTAAGTTTTTCAACTACTTCGTCAACCCACTTGTATGGATCTGTTTTAGTTCTTGACATTGACCAGTTGTCTATTGGTTGGGTACATAATAAAATGTGTTCGCCATTTTCTCTCCATGGTTTAGATTTTGTTTCTAAAAATGATTCTATTTGTTTCCATCTATCTCCTGGAGAATTTTTATTTAAAAAATTACCATCATTCATTGGTGACCATAATCCACATCTAAAATAATGTTTGGCCCAATTAGTAGCACGGTTGCCCATGCTAGTCCATATTCCGCCATCAAATGAAATGCATACTCCACCATTCTTTTCGTGGTGTTGCCTAATCTTTCTTCTGTTGCCTTTTAAAAAATCTCCTGCTGTGTCTGGACCATAACCAAAATGCACTGCAACTTTGTGTTTTGGCTCGCCAGCAAATTTTTCTGGATCACCTTTTCCTTCAATCCAAATAGCTTCGTCGCCACCAGCTTTGATTCCTTCGGCCCATGCTTTGATCATTTCGAACGAGGCTCCTTTGCCTCTGCGTTTCACTGTGTTGCGAAAAACTTCTACTTTCATTATTGGCCTTGATAATATTTGATAATGTTTTCTATGTCTAATGGTCTATCAGTTTTGATATATTTTTCTTGTTTACTGTAGTCAACATAATAATCACGTTTGTCTTTATCTTCGTCTTCAACAATTTTAACATCAATATCAATATATTTTTGTATCTCTTCAACAATGCCACGTTTAGTTACATTTAGTTGTGTTGCTCCTACATTGAAAATTTCTTTATTAAACTTATCAAAATTATCTACTACGTAAGCTAATACGTTTGCTATATCATTAACATGATAAAATGTTCTTTCTGCATTTGGTTGATACAATTCTATTTTGCCATGTTTTACAGCATCATGACAAAGTGTGTGTATTAACAAGTCGTGTCTCATTTTAAAAGACAATCCATAAGCAGTTGCAGGACGTAAAATTGTCCAGTTATCAATTTGTTTTACTATTTGTTCGCCTTCGAGTTTTGTTTTAGCATAAAGTGTTGCCGGATTACATTCTAAAGTTTCAACACAAGGTTCGCTTAATGCACCATACACACTACCAGTAGACAAAAAAATAGTAGGCTTGTTCATTGCACAAATTGCCTTTACGCCTTCTATGTTAGTGCGATTGGTTTCTTCAGGATGCTTATCACAATCAATGTAACCAACTTTTGCCGCCAAATGCAATATCATATCAACGTCATTAAAAATACTTAGATCATCGCAAACATCATATTTTTTAAAAATAACATTTTTGTTGTATTCTAACGCAATTCCTAATCTTTGCTCTAATGCTCTTTGTGATGAGTCTATACACATCAACGTGTGATCTGTTTTACGCATATTATAGATAAACTGTGTGCCAATGTATCCAAGTGCGCCTGTTACTAATATTTTCATTTTAAGTCCTTCCAATATGCGTGTGTTTGATTAGTTGTTAGATCTGATTTTTTACTTTTCATTTGATCTTTACGTTCAAATCCTTTTAGGTGATCCATGTATTGTCCTAGTTCAGAGTTTATGAAAGGATGTCGTGCCTTTCTAGCACCGCCAAATCTTCCATCATTAAGATCTTCATTTTTAATTTTTCCAGCTTGTTCCATTTCTAATCTTACAGCATCAAAAGTAAATGAATCTGTATATCCTGCTCTAGGAAAAGTATTTAGGAATCCCTTTTGTATGTTAAAAAATAAATCGTCATCATAATACTGTTGCCAACGTTTAAAAAATTCATCAGCAAATTCATGTGCTGTGTTAAAAGCATAATAGCCAGTTTCAGAAAATCCTTTTTTGGGTCTGCCAAGGTATGATGTAAATGCGTGATCTGGAATAATGTGCTCTAACCAAGACATAGGAACTGGTTCAAATGTAATAATATCTGCGTCTAAGTACCACATCATGTCTGGTTTTGTTTTTTGATATGCATCAATACAAGCAAAAACTTTGTATGAAAATCTTATAGCGTCATATTCAAATTCATAATCTTTCATACCTAGTTTTTGTAATTTAGGATTATTACTATGACGGTCAATAAAATTTTGTAAAGAAGGTTGTTCTTTACATAGATTGTAATATTCAAATCTGTCACCCTCTTCGTTTATTTCTTTACCAGCTGGTAATGTTTGTGACATGTTGTCTGGATACACTAAAATTTTTGCATGGCTTGGCCAATTTTTAGCTGTAGTTTCTAAAGACTTTGTTACAGGCAATGGAAAATATCTTGGACTATACGTTGATACTATTGTTAACGATTTCATATTAATTTTTCTATTGTATCATGCATTACATCAATACCTTCTTTTATGTCTTGCACACCGTTGCCTACAAAGAATCCTTCTGACTCTATTTCTTCTGCACCTTCGTACAATCCTTTGGCATCAAATTGTTGCATTTGTAACACAGGTTGTTTAAGCCAATTGCCAGATGCAAGTGGTCTTGATTGCACACCTGCTTTAGATAATGCAGTAACAACTTCGTCTCTTCGACCTTTAAGCGACCCAGTCATAATACAACCAAAACTGAACCAACTAGATTCTTGTGTTTCTTTTTGTAAACGTATCCATGGTTTGTCAGCAAACTTATTAAAAAAGTATTCTTTATTTTTCATTCTTGCTTTAACCATTGATGGCCATTTTTTAAGTTGCTCGGAACCAATAGCTCCACTGAATTCTAATGGACGTATAGCATAGCCTGGTGTAACAAATGTAAAGTTGTCTTTCCATGCACCTGTTTTTTGAAACAATGGATTGTTATCACTTAAATCTCTTACCCATCCATGAGCTCTTAAAGATTTTAACCAATCAGCATCTTCTTGACTGTCAACTACTACCATACCACCTTCCATTGTTTGCATATGATGTGAAAAGAAAAAAGAGTGTGTGCCAATTAATCCATGACTGCCGGTATATCTATTGTTATATTTTGCACCCATTGATTCGCAGTTATCTTCAATTACAAACAAATTATGTTTATCAGCTACTTTATAAATTGCATCAAAATCACATGGATTACCTAGTAAATTAATACACAGTATTGCTGAAGTTTCTGGTGTAATTTGCATTTCAATTTTTTCTGGATCAATATTAAAGGTGTTTGGATCAACATCTACAAAGTTTAATCTAAAACCACATTGGTTTACTGGAAAGTAACTTGTTGACCAACCTACTGCTGGAACAATTACGTTACCAGTAAGATTATATTTTAATTTTAATAAAGACATCATCAATAAATTTGCTGATGATCCTGAGTTGCACATTACAGCATGACCGTGGCCAAAATATTGTGCATATTCTTGTTCAAACTTTTTAACATGTGAACCCATAGTGTACATGTCAGTTGCTATAACTTTTTGTATTGCATCTACTTCTTCTTGTCCCCAAGTGCTAGATGCCAATGGGTATACTATATCAGGCATGTTTTTTGTCACCTTTCATATGCACTAAAAATTCAGCTAGTGGTGATTTTGGAACTGGATCACTGTTTTTTAGTCCTGGATGATATTTCATCAAATCCATTTGTTTACAATCTTTAAAAGAGTCTCTTCCTATTGCCATAGTGTATTGATCAGCCTGCATGTTGTCATAGCCCCACAGCTCTCCTGTTAGATATATTTCTTCCATTCTATTGGCCCAATCTTTTGCTTTTGGATGTTTTGGATTGTGCATATAAAAACCCGTTTCGTCTCTTAGTTTTTTTCTATCAAAAAATGTACATAAAGAATCAGCTGGACATATTTCTCTTAGGTAGTCTAAGTTTGGTTCTTTAGTGTACACAGTGTCAGCATCAGAATATAATATTACATCTGCTGTTGAATTTTTAATTCTGTGTGTTTGTGCAAATACTTTATGTGAAAATTTTACACCATCATTTTTCCAAACCCATTTACCTCTGTCTTCACGCCAGCCACACTTGACTGGATCTTTTCTAGATTCTGTGACCCATTCTTTAAGTTTTGGTTGTTCTGTATATAATTCGTGATATGCAATATTTGGCTCTAACAACTCAGGTTCTTGTTCTTGATAATAAACATGAAGTGTGCAATCTTTTGGCCAATATTTGATGAATGATTCTATCATTCGTTTTCCACAAATATCATAATATTCTTTATTATATGTTGTGCAAACTTCTACTGTTCTACTCATTGTTAGCCCTTTCTAATCCTTTTTCCATAAATCTATTAAATCTTTCTAACTTTTTCTTTTTTACTCTATGCAGTCCTAACTTCACAAATCTCTTCCACCAGAATTGACACTGCAAATACTCCCGCCAACTTTCTTTTGTATAATCTTCTTCGCCGTTTGGTTTGTTTGCATATTCTTGCATAATTTAGTTTTAAATAATTTCATTATGTGTTACTATAATTATGATTAGCAATAATGTACATTGGAGCAAAGTGATATGCGATCTATATCAGTAATTACAACGTTTTCTGCCTTAGGTTGGAACTCTTATGGCAAAAGAATGATTGACTCTTTTGTAAAGTATTGGCCAAAAGAAATAAAATTGATAGTGTATTACGAAGAAAAGCCAAAAGATGTTGATTATGGTGATCAAGTACAATGGGTCAACTTTGAACAAGCAAGTCCAGAGCTAGTAGCATATAAGAAGAAACATAAAACAAATCCATTTGCAACTGGCTGGAAAATAGGTACTGATCCAAAATCAAAATATTCATATTTGTGGGATGCTGTAAAATTTGCACATAAATCGTTTTGTGTATCACATGCGGCTCTCAATAGTTCCACAGATATTATAATCTGGTTAGATGCAGATGTTGTTACCCACAATTTTGTATCGCGGGAACATATTGAGAGCTTGTTACCTCAAAACAGTTATTGTGCATATCTAGGTAGAAAGAAAATTTATCCTGAATGCGGATTTGTCATGTATAATTGTACTAGTGAATTCAACGAACCATTTATGAAAGAATGGCAAGAACTATACACAAAAGACAAACTATTCAAACTGACAGAATATCATGATTCTTATTTGTTTCAACATTTAGTAGAACACTTTGAATTTATTTTTCCAAATTTTAAACATACTAGCATTTCAGGTAATCATCCTGATCGTCCAGGTGTACATGTTTTTATTAATTCTCCATTAGGACAATATATGGATCACCTAAAAGGAGCAAGAAAAATTAAAGGCAAATCAAAAAAAGATGATTTGTATGTCAATAGACAAGAAGATTATTGGAAAAAAGTATGAAACTTAATATTATTAATAATAATCATGGTGATGATAGTAAAGCATGGTACAGCTTAAAACCATTGCATCAATATCTTGATCAAGAAGGCATACCTACTATGTGGGGATTAGCAAGTTCAAATTATACTAAAGCAGTTTCATATGTAAAAAATAAAAAACCTTGGTTGTTTTGTGATATGCCATACTGGGGAAGATGGAATCCATTAAGAATGGCAGTTAATCCTCATGGTGAATATTTTTGGCGTACTTGTTTAAATGGCATACACGTTAATGAAATTATAAATGGTTTACCGCATGATAGAATAAAAAATATTACAATCAAAGACTGGAGAACAAAAGGAGAGTACATTTTGATTGCTCCTTCGTCTCCAACTGTGAACAAATTTGTAGGACAGCCAAATTGGGAACAAGACACAATCAAGTTTTTAAAGACGATGACAGACATGCCAATTAAAGTTAGGCACAAACCTCGTAAAGCTGGCAAAAGCGGACCAGCATATGCTTTGACACCATTAACAGACGATTTGCAAAATGCATCATGTGTAATAACAAGTTGCTCTATGGTTGCTGTTGATGCCATTATTGAAGGTATTCCTGTGTATTGTCATCCTCTTGCTTGTACGCACCCAGTGGCACAAGATATTAAAAAATACGGACAACCTGTATATGCAGAAAATAGAAAAGAATGGTTAGCAACTTTAAGTTACCATCAGTATACAAGTGAAGAAATACAATCAGGATTGTTTGCAAAAATGTTTAAGGAGATGTATCATGTTATGCGTTAGAACAATGAGGCCTTTTACTGAAAAAATTATTTCAGCATGGGCAAAAGGATGTAACGGTGAAATTATTCAACCTATTAAAGATTACCAAGGTATGCGAGAAAGCACGTATGCGTTTTTGGGTGTATTGAGAGGATCTGGTGATATGTTGAAAAGATGTATAGCTAAAGGTTATGATTATTATTTTATTGACCATGCTTATTTTTTAGGTGGACATGATAGAAATCCAGCATGGTATAGGGCAACGAAAAATGGTCATGTTGCACATAATTTAAAAGATAGATCTAACGATAGATACGAAAAATATTTCAAACAAGACATAAAACCATATCGAACAGGAAGCAAAATAATCGTCTGTCCGCCTACCGGAGCCATTGAGTGGATGTTTGACACGCAGGATTGGCTTAACACCACTGTAGACGCTTTAAAACAGCATACAGACCGTGAAATAGTAGTGAGAGATAAGCCTATGAATCCACAAGTTAAAAAAGAAAATGGTGTTACCACTATAGATGGTTTTATTAAAACACAAGATGACAAACCATTGCAAGAAGACCTGGACGATGCTCACTGTGTAGTGACTTTTAATTCTGGTGTTGGAGTAAAAGCATTGTGTGAAGGTATACCAGTTATATGTGGAATAGAATGTGCGGCGTATCCTATTGCAAATAAAATAGAGGATGTTGAAAATTTACAACAACATGAAAGGCAACCATGGCTTAATCATCTTGCACATTCTCAATTTACTTTAGCAGAAATGTCTTCTGGTTACGCATTAGAGCAATGTTCTTAGACAGTACCCACAAAATATTATTCATACACATACCACGCACTGGTGGATCATGGCTAGGTTACAAAATGATGGATTTTTGCATCGACCCAATATACAGGGGAGTTGGGCAAGAAATATTCACAAAAACAGGTGGAAAATATCCTGTAGGTAGACACACAACTTTAGACAAAATTTATAGTTTACAACATTTAATAGAAGACGATATTAACACATATTACAAATTTGCTGTGTCAAGGCATCCATATACAAGATTCATATCAACATTTGATTATTTTACAAATATTACAGATACTGCTGAAAGACATAATTTAAAAACTTTAGAGGATATGATGTCTTGGATAGAAGATGGAGCAGACAAACAACACATTTTACCTCAGGCTTATTGGTATGATGATAGATTTAATAACTTTTATAAATTTGAAAATATAGAAGATCTAAATTTAAAATTATGGATACCAAAATGGCACAATAGCGATACTATAATTGAAAAAGGTAAACGTAGAGGTATTGTTAAGTCAAAACACAAAATTAAATTAAGTGTAAAACTTAAAGAAAGAATTTTTAAATATTATAATAAAGATTTTTATTTGTTTGACTATCTTAGATAGTCATGTTGTAAGTTTGTGCCCACGAACGCATCATCCATGATATTAACCTAGGCTTTTTATTAACTTGATTTGCTTTTGAAATTACACTTTTTAAACAATCGTTTTTGTTCATGTAACTAGCCATAAAATTTTGCAATTCTTTTTGATCGTTTAACCAATACACTAGAGGTACAGTCCACCCTGTTTTTTGTTTGTTAATAATGTAATCTGGTAGATAATTTTTATATGCTATTTTTGTTGGTAGTTTAGTATCGCCTTTTTGTGCACCAATTTTGTGTTTGGAAGTTATGCCTAAACAATACTTCATAAATCTTTGAGTAGCTAATGGGAATCTACCCTCCATGCCAAATGCCATTCCAAATTTATCATTCCGGCCAAAAAAGTCTTCTGGTACTTGCGTTACACAATCTAAAGCCATGTAAGAATTAACATGATCATTAGGATTCCATATATCTTGCGGAAATTGTTTACACAATATTTCATGTAATTCTTTTTTTGAAATTTTAGTAGTCATTTCAACAGGTCTTTTGATTCTGTGCATCCATTTCCATACTAACCCTTCCCATGATTTAATGTGTTCTTCAGGCTTTGTTAGTTTCCAATATTTTGGATATCCACCTAATAATTCATCCCCCATATCACCAGCCATTGTAACAACTACTCCAGCTTCAGCAAGACGTCTATTAGTTTCGTAGTACATTGGCATATTCCAGTTATAAACAGGTTGCTCCATAAAGTGCATTGTTTTATCCCAACAATCCATTGTTATTTTTGGTGTAATAGTAATTTCAGTATGATTCATGCCAAAGTCTTTGGCGAATCTCGCCGCATGAATGGCGTCGTCATTGTGGTCCTCATCTGTAATAACATTTGGTGACATTTTATTTGTAAATGTATCTAAGTTTCCTAAAACTTTTTTAAGTTCGTATGCAACTAATGTAGAGTCTAAACCACCTGATAAAAACATGCCAAATTTTCTTAAACCTAGTGTAGACATTTTTACTGTTTCGTGTGCTTCATGTCTAAATTCTTCAAAGTCTAATGGTTTATTGCTTTCTGGATATATTGTGTGTACGTTGCGTTCTTTAAATTTTTTATTTCCTACATCATAAACTAACGTTTCCCCTGGCATTAATTTTTTAATACCTGTAAACATAGAATTGCTAGTTGCATTTAATCCAGTGATGCTCATACATGCAGAAGCTAATTCATCAATTTTTTTAGCACCTGGAACGTGTTCGACCATACCTTTTATTTCAGACCCAAAAATTAATCCATCTGATATTTCAGCATAATACAACGGTTTTACTCCTGCATGATCACGTGATAATGTTATAGTTTTGTCATCTTTATCATAATATGCGTAGGCATGCATTGAATCTAATGTGCTTGATATTGTTGTTTTACTGTTTGATCTGTCTAGTAAAAAAGCTAATAATTCAGTGTCGCACGTTGTTTTTGGTTGCCATGTATCTTTATATGTTTCTTTTAATTCGTTGTAATTGAAAATTTCACCGTTATAAACCAATACATTTCCTTTTTCAGTTTGCCATGGCTGTTTACCATCTTCTGGCTTAGAAGTTATAGATAATAAATTATGTCCTAAAGTAACATGATCGTCACCCCATATATCAGAACCGTCTGGTCCTCTATGCGAACATGCTGAAATATAAGATTTTATTAATTCAGGTTTCCTAGCAGTAATACCGTATATGCCACACATACTTTAATTTATGTGCGTTTGTTCTTGATGAATAGATTTACGGTTATTCTGTGGGCGTCTATGATGCCTCCGTAATCATGCCATGTTTTAGATTGTATTCCTGCAAACACAAATGCTCTATTTGGCTTCCATGGTGCAGATCCCCACAAATTAGCAAGAGTAATAGTGTCAGGTTTTTGTACGTTGTTGCCTTTTACACCAGTGTACATATTAGTTCCAGTGCCTTCGTTTGGAGCAACATAAATTACGCCAGACCAACACTTATCATAGCTTTCATCATGCACTGGAAATCTATACGGTGCAGGTGCTTGTCTAGTAATTTGTACTTCACCTTTGTATTTTGCAAAAGTTCTAGCATGTGGCCAGTGTTTTAGTAGTTGTGGAATGTTATCGTTGAGCCAATCATCTGCTTGATTTAGCCAACTTGTTAGTTTAGTATCTAATATTGTGTTATTTCTTAAAAATGCTTTATTGTCTTTTAGATCACTTGTTTCGTCTATTATAGATAATTTGTCAAATAATGGTTTTAGTTCTTCGTATTGTTGTATTACGTTATCAGTTTGTAACCATGGCCATGGAATAGTATTTGTAGGTCCTTGAAATAAGCCATTAAACATTTAGAGTAGCTTCGTACTCGATTTTTGCATCACGCCATTCTTGAGCATAAGGCACATCCTGTAAATGATCAAACCATGGACCACCTTCTGTATAATGTAACATTTTAGGTGAACCATCTTCAGGTTCGTTGTACCAATCAGTAAGCCAATTCCATTCGTGTGATATTTCACCTATTTCATGATCGGCTAACCACATAAATCTATGATGCCATAATCCTGTGTTATTGTTAAGTGCATTAAGATCTATTAGTTTGTTAGATGGATGTTCGCAATTCCATAATACACAAGATGACCAATTTTTTCTTGGATATTGCAGTTGTGCTTTGCCATCCATTTTAGTACCTTCTTTTGGAGTATAATCATGTTTTGCAACCATGACTGCATAGTTGTCATTTGCTTGATTGAACAGTTCCTTTAGATCTGCACGACACAAAAAGTCACAATCAATAAACAATGCCCAACCTTTGTAACCAGTTAGCACTGGCACCATAAATCTGCTGAATGTAAATTCTGTAGATGCTTTTTTATCAACTTCTCTAGTATACATGCCAATTTCTTTTAGTGTGTCTAATTTAAGTGGATATACTTGAACGTCTGGATTGTGTTTTTTTATTGTGTGTTTTGCTACTTGATAGGCTATATCTTCTCTGGAGTCCCATCCTACGAATACTTTCATTTCTGTCATTGCTTGTTTATATAGTGATAAATTTGTTGCCAATTGTCTACTTTGGTGATTCTGCTGTCGTCTTTGTAAGCATTGTATGGATGTTTGATTAGAATAGTATCTAATCCCATATCTGCTCCTAGTACAGCATTACGCCATTTGTCTTCTATCCACAAGTATCCTGAATCTTTGTAAGGTTTTAGAGTGTCGTCTTTAGAATATCCTGTGCCTATGCATATTACTTCTGTGAATGCATCACCAAAAAGTGTTTGTAAATTTTCTTCTCTTAATTTGTGTGCGTGTTCGTCTTCATGCATTGATGTTATTGCTACAAATTTCCAACCTTCTTGACTTAGTTGTGGAATCACTGTTTGTGCATCACGAAATGGTTCGAGGTGCTTAATCCATGCAGACATATTAAAATGCCAAATTAGGTCATCGATATCTCTGCCCATTTCAACCCATCGTTGTCTTGCATGGCTTTCTGTTGAGTCGTTAATTTCCATATCAAAGTATTTTTTTGCGAATTTTGTAAATCCACGATCCCAATCAACGCAAACTCCATCAATGTCAGTGAGTATTATTTTTTCTTTCATCTTTTCCTTTCACATAATATCCAATCATAACACCAGATATAAAAACTGTAATAATGGCCAACAAGTGCCACAATAATCCAAAACTTATCATATTCCTCTTCCTTTGTGGGGGCGGGGGCCTGGTAAGAGGCCCCGTACTTACCTAGCTCACCCCTAATGGTACGGTCTACAGGACTTGAACCTGTATGCTTTGTGGCTATACCCGCTCTAGTCGGCTATATGTGTCTACCTATTCCACCAAGACCGCATATTCATTATATATGGAAAACTTTTACTTGTCATTAAAATATTTTTCCAATTTTCCAGATTCGTCTCTATGTTTATTATCAGGATCAAGCGAATCTTTTTGTTCTGTAATTACTGGCCATTTCTCTGACCAAATTCTATTGAATTCTATCCATTTAGCACCTTCTTCATCAACATCGGATCTAATTGCATCTTCTGGACATTCAGGTTCACATACTCCGCAGTCAATACATTCATCAGGATTGATTACTAACATATTTTCACCTTCGTAAAAGCAGTCGACAGGACACACATTTACACAATCGGTATGTTTACACATAATACATTTGTCGTTTACAGTATATGTCATTTTATAATATATATGGTGCCGCCTCCCGGATTCGAACTGGGCACCTGATGATTACAAATCAACTGCTCTACCAAATGAGCTAAGGCGGCCTGGTTTGTTAATTATACATGAAACCTGTGATGTGTCAAATGTAGTCAAATTCCGTAAAATCCATGGGTACAAACACCAACACTGGTGTAAAAGATTGCAAAATTGACGCCATTATGCAAGTCTTTTTTTTGGAAAATTTCATAAAACCCCCGTAATACATAGAATACTATAAGTATTACTACAATGGAAACAACTATCGCCGATTTAGCTCATTCAATGCACGAAGTGACACAGTGGGCACCCGACAGTGAAGGCCCAACTGAAGAGCATTTAGATCAAATTATTAAAGCGGCATTGTCTGTACAAAAAACCTGTGTGTCAAGCAAAGGGTACAATATTTGGGTACCACATAGACAAGGTCTACATGAAGCATTCCTCAAAGAAGTTTTATCAAATCTAACTTGTTTGTTAGATGTTGGGTTTGACGGATGCAATAAATCTTTGGTATTTTTATTCACACAAGATGTGATCGACGATGAAGTAGTTTGGCACCATGTTGAAAAGGCAGAAGTAGAAGCTAGAAAGCCATGGTGGAGAGATATTGGATTAAGAATGCAAAAACCAGGTAGCACAGCTTTAGGAAAAAATTTACCAAGTTGGACTAAAAACTATTTTGTGAACAGTGGCTTTATGATGTTGGCCGCAGGACTAGAAGCAAGAAGATTAGGTTACCATTGCCAATATGTTACATTAGAAAGTATTTCACAACACATGTATCACAATGAAAAATTTGGCAAAAATGTACAACCAGAACCTTACATTATGACAAATTGTCTTAACATAGGCACCAAGCCATTACATCAAAAAATGTCAACAAAACGTAATAGAGCTTATAATATGGCAACACCAGAAAGAAGGTCACACATTTACAAACCTGACTCTGTAACTGATGATGTGCCAGTACATTATGAGTGGAACGATACCTTACATAATATCTATGACAACAGAGTTATGCTGGGTGGTAATGTTGACCCTTATTTTAGACCAAAAGGCTGGTCCGGCAAAGCCGAATAAATTACTTACAGATAATATCTATTTTTAAATTTACTAGAATAATCTAATTCACGTATTCTTCGATCTAGATCATATAAGTCTTCTGATTGAGCAAGATAATCGTTAACTTGTTTTGCTCTTAAGTCTTCGTTTGGAAATAAGCCTAGTACCCAATTAAAAAGTTTTTTCATAGTTTAGCCTTTAGTGTCATGTAAGCAAATTCACATGCTGTCTTAATTTTTTTATGATGTAAAATAATGTAGTATGATAGCATTACCAATTGTTTCCTTTTGGTATGTTACCTGTTGTCTTATAATAATAGTAAGCATTACGCCAGTTATTTTTAAATTCAGTTTTGAAGTAGTTTACCATCACATGATCCTGTGGCTCTGAATTAAATGATCCTTGAGAGTCCATAAATCTTGAGTTAGTAAGAGATTTAATTGCATTAATAATCGTTTGCATTAGTCGTTTAGTCCTTTCATAATAATATGTTGTTCACTATAATTTATAACAGTTTTGGAAAAAATCCTACTGTATATTTGCTATAGACGGTATGCAAAAAAGTTATAATGATAAGTTCTTTAATATGTTGTATTGTTATACTGAAAAATTATAGGTTAGCGTCTTCCATTCCTGCTACTCTTAATTTTACTATATTTGTGAGATGCCATTGTTTTTGATCTAGTGCTTTGATAACACCTAACCATTTGTTTCTTAATAATGCCCACTCATTTACTATTGCTTCAAAATCGCAAACTTCATCTTCGCCTTCTGCATATTTTTCAGCATCACGTGATGTAAGAGCTCTTTGGTAATTTTCTAAATATTTTTTGTAATGTTTTGTGCGTAATCTTCTGTGGTGTATTTCTAAGTGTTTTAGTATACCTTCAACTTCTTGTAGTTGTCTGAAACGTTCTTCTACAACACCAGGCATAGATGCTGATTGTTTTTCAATGTTGCCTTGTAGTTTAACTTCTTTGGATGCGTGTTCTAATTCAGCTTCGTAATGCAAAATAGCATCAGGGATTTTAGAAACGTTTTGAGTTACTATTGAAAACCAATTCATTAATAATCTTCATAACGTTCTTCACCATAACCATCACCGTAATCTTCAAATTCGTCTTTGTCATAATCTCTTAATTCTTGAATAGCTTCGTCTAGTTCTTCATCATGGCCTAACAGTTCTTGTAAATCTTCTTCTGCTAGTCCAGAATTAGCAATTATATCAACAAACTTATTTGCAACTACAGATTTGTCTTTGGCAGGGACATACGATTTAATTAAATTCCAAACATCAATTAACATCTCTGTCTCCGTCATTTTGTTCTATCTCTTCTGTTCCTTCTGGTTCACTTATAACTTGGTTACTTACCTCTTGCATAACAATTTTTAAATTGTCTGCCCCCCAGGCTTTTCTGTAATCAAGCATTTCTTTTCCATCTGCTGTTATATATTTCAAACGATTGCCTTGTTGCGTAATAAGGCCTTTTTTCTCAAATAAATCTAATAAACCACTGTATGGATTCATGCCAGTTTCATATGGAATTTTAACTTGCACACCCTCAAAGGGCTTTGAAAATCTTGTCTTCATACCCTTACAAGCCGCTCTTATACCACGTACTTCACTTACTTTGTTACCAGCTTCGTCTTCTTTTAGTTTAAGTTTTTTCATTGCAACAACAA
>MDSV01144547.1_pt1 | contig 26313 bp, 24 predicted proteins | sample 810851 | NCBI WGS metagenome assembly MDSV01 (sample SAMN05326640, study PRJNA326480) | marine metagenome | isolation source: seawater | place: Atlantic Ocean: North East | collected 2012
CCATGTTAATTGCCATTCTCGCAACCTTCCACATGGGGGTGCTATTGCCCGCAAAGAACACAACTTCTGATCTAACCATGTCACAGACCGAGCAAGTTCTATCAGCACTCGGAGTCAAACTAGAGCCCAAAATTTCGCTAATATTGGATCTGAAACAGATTCGTGTCGAAGATTTCGCTTTGTCTGTTCCACGCATGCAGGACATGACCTCTGCCCTTTTCGACTCCACCCTCGAATCCCTAGACTTCAACGTGGAAGAAGTATACCCATTACCATTACCCCTAACTTCGAAAAATCCTCCCCTGGCGTTAGAAAACTACGGACCGACCATAAAACCAAATGGCAAACTGAGTGCCTCGGGCAAACTCGCACACAACATGGAAGTAGATTCGCTAACGATCCTGCTCTCACCTGATGGAGTAACCCCGCAAATCGTAGTTGAGGCCTCGGAAGCCAAGGAGTGATGACGTGCCAGCAGACATTCTCTCACCGAAGGGTAGATTCGAAACCCTCTTCCGTTGCTTGCAGGATGGGGCAGATACCCCTGGAGAGTTCAGAATCGAAATTATGCAAGCATACGGGTTTGATGTTTCACACCTCCGGGAAAGCGACATGGATGTGCCAAAAAGGGAGCTAGAGCTTGCCGAAACGATGCTTAGGGGGGACACTCTGGATCAAAATGAACTCCTAGGCAGCTCACGAAGCTCAGCTTCTCTAAGAGATGTAATTCTGAAGGAACTAGGAACTCACTTGGTTGGACGCGACACTGAACAGGGCAGTCATGAATATCCGTGGTTTGGAGGGAATTGGGTTTCAATGGCACGACTCGCTAAGACAATAGCCGAATGGCAACTTCACAGACTGCAAACTCCGGCCGGAGGCACCGAAAGAGACAGAATCAAATCTGCCTTGGATGATCTAGATATTTCTCCCACCCAGTCGATTTGCGTTTGGCCCATCGACGAAATAGATCAACGCAAGATGATCCCTGGTGGAGACGAGATTGTCACTAAAGTAATACTGGGAACATCAGAAAGACGGACTACCAGAGAGGATAATATTTCTCTACTCGGCCTCCAAAACAATCACAGTTGGGTCGTCCTCCCAGTTCCACCGAAGAAACTCTACGCAGTCGAAGTCGAAAGGCCGGACGGAACAAGGATGGTCCCACATAACCTATGGAGCGGCCTTCAAAATCCTCCGGGGGCTCAAGGGAATAGGTGAGGGGCCGAATATGCGAATCGAATCTCAGTCACTCCCGGCATACGTCCGCGGCCTTCCGCGAGATCAAAGATACGATCAAGATCAAATCAAAAGAGTGTGGAAAGAGATACTGAGGTTTCCAAGTGAGAACTGGGACGCCGACTCGGAACCCGGTGACAGGTCAGAATCCATCTTAGATCCCTCTAGGACCCTAGCGAGGATGCTTTGCGTCAAGGTAGACAGGCACCTCGAAAATTGGATATCGTCATGCACCCAGGGGATTTCTCAAAGAGCAGAAGAAATCAGATTATCATGGGCTCTAAGGATAGCGGATGAAGCAGGATCCCCCTGGGACCCGGGAGAAGTTCTGATCTGTATCAGAAATATGACAAATGGGTATCTCCAAGAAGAATTCGAAGAGATAAGACTCCGTTTCCCGGAACTATTCGAGGGCAAGGACCTCCACAAAAACGGCGCGGATAACGAATGTGTCAAAAGGGTGGAAGAACTAGTGAAAGAATCATACGAAATATTCCTAGGAAGGCAGCTTATGCACATATCAGCACCAAAATTCCACAAAGTCTGGGACCGCCTCCTAGGAAAGGACAATGAGGACCTTCCGATACCCGAGTATCCCTCTGAGAAGGAGAAGAGTGCGAAGCAACAGTGGTCGATGACGGCCAACCGAGATTTTGAATGGTTCTGCAAACAAACTTGCGATAAGGATGGGTCCGTCATGCTCCAAACCGGAGGTGGACACGTGCTCATCCTGACTCCTATTGTTATTAAAGCCAAAAGTGACGAAATGCAGAATTATGCCGGAGATAAACTGAACGCAATCAAGGAATCATTCAAGGCCAGGCCGGGGCAAGACTGGTCACCACTCCTCTGGGCCTCATGGGACAAGGGCGAAGAAAGAGCCATGCCTGAAATTAATGTCTCTCCCGATGACTTAGTCGAGCATCTGGCAGATGAGCATGGCGATTGGGCGCCAAGACGTGAAATTGCCATGCAGAGATGGTCCCATTTCAAGTTCGGCAAACCCAATCTCAGTGAAGAATCAAGCTCTGGAAATCCAGCAGTTTTCTACCTCGATGTGATGGGGCTGGGGAATCATTGCTGGCCTCCAACACAAACACGAACTCAGTCTCAAGGGGAGTACGATGACTGGCAACCACCAACCAGGAAGAGACAGGGAATGATTGATGGATTCTTGAAGTCAAGGGGGATTACTCCTGTGATCGAGTCTACCTTTGGATTGGTATTCTCAAAGCACTTCCCAAAAGAAGTCTCCTCTATGGGCGGTGACGAGATCGTCGTAAAGATGGATAAGTCGAACTGGTTGCCTTTGGTGCAAAGCGTGGAGAAGCACTGCCTTAAGTTACATTCCTCGATATTCCCCGAGGAGCCGAGGCTTCTTTGGTGGGCCCTGTGCAGAGAAGTAGTGGACGGGGCCGGTGGAATACAAGACAACGATCTCCACTTCTCGGGAATGAAGGAAGCACTCAGACTCATCCAAAAAACAGAAGGCCCTGACAAGAAGGTCAAACTAACCAGGTTCGTCAATCCAATGTTCATCGATCCATAGTACGAAGATGCCTGAAGTGACCAAGCTACGGGTCCACTGACTCCGTCCTCCGCTGGTAGTTGTACATGATGGCCCAGACCCTCGTCAGGACGTAGTGGTAGCCCTCGTCCGCCTCGCACTCGTTCTTGAAGCTGGTATAGAGGACGTCCTCAATCTCCTCCTTGAGGACGGCCAGGACCTCATCCTTGGGGATGGTGATCCTGAACCTGTAGTCGGCCCAGTCGATGACCTCCAACTCGTGGTCCGGCCAAAGCTGCTCCAACGGGTCTGCGACCCTAGACTTGACCTGGAAGTGATCAGGCATCGAGTTGTGCTGCACTATGCTGAGGAAACCCCTCTTCGTGAAGATCCACATTTCACTCCTCCTCCCCGTCCATCTCCTGCCCCTTCTTCAGGAGGGCGGACTGCTCCTCCTTCCTGCAGGTGAGGACGGCGTTCCTGGAGCTTATCCAGACATCGCCATCCCCCTTTTCGAACTGGACCTTTATTGTGCCATCCTCGTGGTCCACTGAAGTGATCTCCCCGTAGTCGTCCGCATTGGTCGGTGGCCAGGGGAAACTCCCTGCGAAAGGACTCTCAGCACCGGGGTTAAGCCTCACTAGGTCCCCCGCCACCATTGCCTTCTGAGCGAAAACCGAGGTCCTGGACAGGACCAGCTCCTTGACTGTCCCCGTCCATCCGTTCTGCGAGTCGAAGTCGACTACAAGGTCCTCCCCGTCCCTCCCCCTGACGACCCCCACTTCGCCGTTCTTCGCATTGCCCCAGCCGTAGGTTGGAGGCTCTCCCTCCGTCAGATTCAGCCTGACTACGTCGCCGTCAACGGTCTGCATGTAGTTCCTTGAACCGCTATCTAGCCCGAGCGAGACCTCTAGCGATTGGAAGTCGATGTCTCGGGCCTCCGCCCACTCCTTCCACGAGTTCTTGCAGGGGCCCATCGACCAAGCGGCCCTCCTGGTCCCCTCCTCCGAGAGCCCATCGAATATCAGCTTCATTTCCTCCCAGTCGACACCCACCTCGAAAACCTCTATGCCATCGGGGTCAAGAGCCACTCCGGACTCCTCGACCACTCTGGAAATCGAGAGCTTGATGAGAGCCATGAACTCATCCCTGTCGAGCCGAGAAAGGATCCTCTCCCTCTCACTCAATGTAAAGCCACTCAGCTCCGGCATGGCACTGGCCAACATTTCCCCTATTGGCATGCCATCAAGGCAGAAATCCAGCTCCTCCATAAGGGATACGACGTTCGCGCTGGCCTTGCTCAAGGGGTCATCGCCCGAGCCCTCCCCTAGCCCTGGGATCATGACCCTGAGCTTGGAGATAACCTCTTCCGGGCTTACTCCCACTATGCCACCTCCATCCCAAGGGGGTCGTTCCCCGCGACGAACTCGTCCTCGACCGCCTCCTCGACCATCTCCATGAGGCGGTCATGAGGCACCAATACCGTGAACGGGTCCATCTCAACAGATATGCCCGCCTCCTCGAAGGAGGCCTTCACCATCGCAGCCGCAGTGAGGCTACCAATGTGGTCAATCACAGAAATGAACCTAACGATGTCTTCGGAGACCACCTGTAGGACAAGCCCCTGCTCCTCCATCTGGTGAGTCATACCAGGGAGGTAGAAGTCCACCATCCCTTCAGCCCATTCGGCCTTCTCCTTGGCCATCCTGAGGTCATTGGGAGAGAGGCCAGGAAGCCTATCGGCCATGTCTCTTCCGGCGGTCGTCGTTGTGTCATCTCGGTCTGTCATGCTGCTAGTCATTTCTCGTCCCTCACTTATTGCGTCCATTGGGCAGTGAGAATCACGTCACCAGTGACAAACTAAGTCCGCTATCTAGACTAGTCCCCTAGGGCGAGTGACAGCGCGACCAAAAATACGCCAACATACAGAATCTCCATGATATTGGCCAAGATCGCCCCAACGATGTAAAACAAAATGGATAAGCTGATGTATATCGCCCCGAGGACAAGAGCCAAGAGGAATATGCCTGGGATTAACGGCTCAAATGAACTCCATAAAACGCCGATTAGTGGCATTAGCCCGGAAAGCAGATGAGTCAGGAATTTTAACGGTAGAAGTACGAGGAAAACTGTGATTCTTACCGGGACCTCCAACAGTGCGAACAGAATTTGTAGTGAAATCCCGACTAGGGTGAAAAAAGTCGACGCAAAGCTGGCTAGCAACGGAAACATGTCATTGGACACGTCATTGACAGTTCTAATCGGTCCATTTCTGGGATTCTCGACCCGCTTACCCAGAGGCCTCCTGCGAACCGGGAAAACACCGCCCATCTCGGGCCCCTCGTCCAGACTTATCTCGCGAATTCCGTGACCGTCAAAGATTGAATCCGCCAATCAACTCACCTTACCTGACTCATGCCCTCACTGTCGATGGCAATGAAAGCCCCCTGCATCCCAACACCTTTCCAGAATCGTCCCTCACGGTGTCCCAGATCATTAGCAGGTCCTCCCTATGCGGATTCGCCATAGCAACAATCTTCGAAACTACGTACATCACGTCCTCCTCTGGAATCGGCAAATCACGAGTTACGGACCCATTTGTCTGCTCAACTCCAAACAGAGGGATGCAAGCTTCAGACAATGAGTGGCCATCAGGCACCCGGTGGAAATCGCCTAGGTGATCCACCTTCATCTCGCACCTCGCAGCATTCCCCGAGGGCTCAATTGTCAGAATGACTTCGTCGCTCTCGCCCCAGATGCTAATGGGATGAGCCGTGCAATTCACTATCTTGATGCCACCTCTTGGAAATGGGATCTCCTTCGAATTCGCGAAGATGAATTCGCACGTCATGCCTCTGCCTCCAAGGAAGCATCTCCAGACGACGCCCCTGAGTGAAAGGCGGGACTATCATCCGGGCCTGCCCCGGAGATGCCGACCATCACGCCATCAAATGCCGTCTCTATCGAGTCCTTCAGGGACTCCAGAAGCCCAACAACGGCCTCCGTGGAAGAGGTTTTCTTCTCAAGGGCCGATATCCTTTCGTCGAAGGACCTCTCCATGAGCGAAAGCTCTGTCACCAGCCCATCAAACTTGGAAGCCAGAGATGATATCGACTCAATGCTCCTCGCAGTCTCCGCCTTGAGAAGTCCGTGGACATCTCGCAGTTGCGAGTCAAAATCGCGGACAATGCCCTTTCTCGAGTCCTCCAGCCTCTTCATCGACCCCTGTATCGATGGTATCGACCTTAGGTAGGCCTCAGAGTAGTCGTCACAGTGGCCCCTGGAAACATGCTCTCTTCGCAAGTCTCCGGTGATGATGAATGGAAGTGCCTCCTTGCCTCGGTCCATCCTTACCTGCTCCATCCTGCCTAGGAAAGATAGGTATCTCTCCCTCAGGATCGGTCCCATCTCCAATGACCCCCTCGCTTTCGAGCAGTCTTCTCGTCTTGGCCGGTCAGGAGAGGTGAAGACACCATCCTCCCCCCTAAGTGGATCGACTACCACGGCCAGGAATCTCCCGTCGGGAGACGACCTCATGTTGGCCCTATAGGTGTCCTGATCGGTTCCCGACAGGAAGATTCCAAGATCGGGATGGGTGTGAATCCACCCGATTATCCTGATCGTGGGGACATCGGAGTCACCTTCCGACCCATGCTCGTTGGCATGCCACATCGCATCTGCGCAAACGGCCATCCAACTTCCATCGAACTCGCAATAACCAGGGGTCGCCTCGGTTTGCTCGGGAAAGAATCCTGCCACGCATACGTTCCTGCCCTGATCATCGATGTGCCCAACAAGGAGCCCACCCATCTCCAGCCTCCCCCTTGGGGCCGTGAACGCTCTGGCCTGCTCGACCAAGCTCCTTGGTACGACAGCACCCGGCTCTGATGGCTTACTCCAGTAAGGCGTCCTGCCCGATGAATTTGTCACCACCCCGGCCTTCTTTGATCCCCTGCTCTTCCTGCTCTTCCTGCTCTTCCTTCTCGCCATTTCAACCACCTACCTTCTCCTTGCGAAGTCTATGTTACGAATGCTGTCGAACAGGTTCCTGGGGCTAGGGAAGTTTTCCAGCGACATTAAGCGGTTCGTCAAGTGGTTCGTCCATGGGCCCTTTGGACCTAGGTCGTTCGAGCCGCAGCCAGCCGCTACAGCCCTCCTTCCCACATACAGAACGTCTCCTATCAGGTCCTCGGAGGCCCTCTGGTCAACCTCCATGCCAACCGCGTCATAGACTGTCCAGCCGCTTCCGTCCCGAGGGGCCAGGCCTGCCATCTGGGCAGCGTCCCTGACGCTCTGCCCCGGCTGAGGCACGACCTCGTGCCTGACCGCTGGATCATAGGCCGAAACGAAAGTCACAGACTTTGTCATGGGCTCATGACGTGGAACCACGTCATCCTCCGGATCAAGCTCTATCTCGATCTCCGTGGCGCCCCCACAAACCGCAGGGGGGCCCACCCACAGGGTGTCGTCACCATGGTCAGAGGACCTTTGGTCCGTCACCACATTGCCAACTCGGTTGTAGACTTCGAAACTATCCCACAGGATAAGGCTCGACTTCTCCGCCGCATCTCCAAGAGTTGCATCGGGAGGGACACTCACCGTGACCCTCTTGGATGCGTCCATTACGCTTTGCAGCTCCAGCTCAACGCCATCACTGCAATCCTCTCCATCGTCATTCATCGTCATCATCGTCATCATCATCGTCATCATCATTAGCATAACTTCACCTTCTTTCCTTCCGGCAATCCTTACGTCCGTCGCGGCATCCATTTTCAGTCACTAGTGACACCTTCTCCGTGGGTTTCCCCTTGAGAGCCCCCCAGTATCTCATTCCTTATGTGCGCAGAATGGTCATCATGCGGCTCAAAGGCATTCGAGAACATACCGGGACCAGGGGAGTAATCCATGCAAATTGAGTTCCCCCTGCCTTCCCAAGAGATTTGGGAGGGCCATTGATCGAGCGAATCTGGGCCCTCTGCGAGGACAGAAATCATGGCAAGCCCCTCAATCGCCCCGAACAGTGCCGTTGAGGTCACTATCGAGCCGAATGGAACCTCGCCATCTTCCTGGCAAGACATCGGGCCAGTTTGCGACAGCACCCCCAGGCCGTATCTGCAGAGCATGCATGAACCGCCTTCAGCAAAGAGGTCGAATTGACCGTGAAAGCCCTGGGCTCCCGCGTTAATCATCGGGACCCCTATCTTAGAAGATATTCCGCATAGGACGGCCCTCGCCCTCAGATTGTCGACTCCACACAGTATGAAATCCGCCTTGTTGCACAGGTCCGAGAAATCCTCTTCCAGACTTGGTCCAATGAGGAAATCTTCAGAATCCTCCGCCCACTCAATGCCCTCCTCATCACAATCCGTTGCTGCATCGGGGACGTGTAGTGATAGGAGGCTGCTAACGCTAACCTCTTCGCTGTAGCTTACAACCCCGATTCCATCGATTGAACTCTCCATGCGCTCCTTGGCAACCTCCGCTTTGGGCCTCCCAAGATCCCCTGAGTTGTACAGCACCTGTCTGTTTAGGTTGTGAGTCTCTATCTTCAAGTCAGGATCGATGATGCTCAGGGATACTCCCTCACCCGTGCGGGAAGAATCAGCGAAACTCCTGATTAGTGTGTCAAGGGCCCAGCTTCCAAGGCCTCCTGCCCCTGCAATTATGCCATTTCCCGTCAGGGGACCATCAACTCTGGGGAGCTTGAATTCGATCTCAGAGGGCATAGGCTCCTCGCTTGGCCCCGCCGCCCTTTGAAACGTCAGCGAGTCCAGCAACCGATCAACCGTCTCGTTGCCCTGTTCCAGCCTCGCCCTAACCAAAGCGTGCCCAGTCCCGTCATCTCTTTCCAGCAAGGTGAAGGGAACCTCCTCCCCATCGTCCAGTTTCAGGGACATCTCCTCTTGGATGTCCCCCACCTCGCCCATTGTCAGGGGGTCAATCCTCAGACTGACCGTCACGTACTTCTTCGGAATTTCCACAGGGAGGATTACATCGCACATCCTGAGTATCTCCTGCCACGCCAACGATGCCGCTATAGTGGCAAATCCCCCTTCCTGCAAGTCACTAGGAGTCCCTTCACTGGCGCTTCCGTCCTGTGTGAGAAGGACGCCGTCATCCAGAAGAAGTACCCTGGTGTAGGGGTGCTTGAAATCTGGGACCTCGGCGTTACCTAGGTATACCGTAAAATCCGAATCGGCATCGAACGAGTCGATGATCTGCGATAGTCCGAGTTGATCCCCCATGCAGAGGAAAGAATCCCTGACTCTCCCTTGGTCCCCGATCAGGGAGATTTTCAGATTCGTGAGAAGTCGCTGATCCACCAGCCCTTCCTGCCTCAGAGTTGTACGCATCACCACTAACGTCTATTGGGCCAGAGGAGAACTGTCACTAGTGACCAAGCCTCGTCACAGAAGAGTCGGCTCCGCCGTCTCTAGTGGCGATGACGCCTTCCCACCAGACGTCCATGGAAGCCCTGTCTGCCTCGCACCAGTCCAAGTCAGAATAGACCATCTCCAGTATTCCTCGAGCTATGTGAAGGTACTTTCTAATCCCCCTTGAAGGGCCTTCGTCATAGATCATCTGCGCGATAATGTATGCGAGGGGGATATGTGATAGGTGTAGCAGCCCCTGCTTCCTCAGCCCCCCATTGACCCAGATCTCACCGTCTTTCTCGGACCTTTCCTCGTCTTCATACGGAACCCAGTACCTAAGCCCGACACCCTCCAGATCGCTCTTGCCCCGCAACTCGATCTTATCCCAGATGTCATCGGGAATTTCTTCAATTGGCAAATCTCCAAAATCAGTCCAGGGATCGAATCCGAATTGTCTAGAAAGGGCTCCAAGGAGGGAAATCAATTGGGAGCCATCGATCTTTTTCGGCGATAAATCGTCCCCCCGAATGATGTCTCTGTTCCTTTCCTCGACACCCCCCAGAATCAACAATCTGTTGAACGGATGTCCTTCTGAGAGATGCTTGTCCACGTGTTCTTCATGGACCATGAACTTACTGACGAAGTCGCTGAAGAACCAGAAAGAAACGCCCTTGCAAGTCATGCTGACGTACGTCTCGAGACACCACCTGGTCCTTCCATGCGACTCCATCTTCACCCTGCCTTCCTTCTTCTCCAGCCTACGCCTATTGACATTAGCGCCCCATATCGCTCCCGTCACCTCTGCCTGCCAGTCGGTTTCCGGGAATACTCGTTGCAGCTCCCGTCCAACCTTTCCTCCTCCGCTATCTAGAAAATCGATAGCCATGCTCCTGGCTTTGAACTCGGGAAACTGGGGGTGCTCCCATCCGCTACTGCCGATTTTGGCCCTACCTCTCTTCAAACTCTCAATTTCCCTAGTGGTGATTGTCAAGTTGTTCCTCTCTATCTCAATATCATAATCATTGTCGCCCTTCCTGAATCGAACTACAATTGTCCTTTCGCCATGATCCTTGATAACTTCGCCTGCCTGACTCTTGAACTCACCGGGCCAGGGGAAATCACCGCTGTAGGGGTCCAAAATCTCACCATCGGGTCCGCTTAGTTTGACTCTTACCTTGTCGCCCTCCTTCACCTCGTCAGTGGTGACAATATTGGCCCTCCTCTTCCTCGGAGACATCCGGCAAAGAATATCTCCAGGAACGTAGCACTTTCTTTTGATTTCAATCCTCGGCCCGGTAGAATGCGTACTCTTGTTCCTACTCCTATTCTCATCACCACTTTGCCTTGTTTCATCATAAATGCTAAGTCGTTCAAGATCGCCATCAGAGCTTTCACTGCCTGCCGTAAAGAGCTCCTCATACAGACTCGCATCATCGTCATCCCGTGGTAGATCGGCGGAATAATCCTCAATGCTATCCACCGCATGGCTCGCAACAAGCTCCTCCCACCTCCCTCGTACCATCAGGCATGTGTCGCAACGGAAGATAACGACCCTCAATTCAGCTCCATCGCCGTGCCCATCTCCAAAGGTGCTCTGTCTGCTTTCTTCGACCTCGTAAACCTCGTGAATCCCCCAACTGGCGCAATTGTCGCAGCTTTTGGATTCGATGTCCTCCCTCATCTCTGAGTATGTGCTGATTTCCTTGGGGGGCTCCAAACAGTCCCGTTCCCCCCAAATATCGTCGTCAGCATAGGGGTCTTTGTCAGACAGCGCTACTCCCCCTCGTGCTGAAGAAGCGTCATTCTGGCCAATATCTCCCCCGAGGGCGTCAGCGAGCACTCATGCTTGCTGCCCCCTCCACGATGGATGAGCCCGTATTCCTCGGCCACCGAGATGCCCCTTGTTACGTTCTGCTTGTCCTCCAGGCGAAGGCCCGAAGAGCCCAAGGCAGTGTTGTTGAAATTCTTGATGTCCCTCTGGAGCATCTTCCCATTTCCACCGCTATCCTTCTCGAAAAGGATTGTCGCTAGGACATTCCTGGCATTGCCTGCCTTCTTGCCGAAGCTGTCCGGAGAAATCTCCATGCCCCCTCTGATTGAGGATATCTCGTCCTCACTCGGTAGTCTGAATCTGTGCTTCTTCTTGCCGAGGAACGTGTTACTGGTTTGCCCCTTCGCCCCCTTGTGGCCCCTTCTCCTGAAGACAGAAACAACGGAGATTCCGGAAGATCTGCAGTATCGCAACAAAACCCCCCTCAATTGCGCGGGGACCTTCTCTATGATCAGGGACCAATTTTCCCCGTTCCCGGATGCAATACTTCTGACCTCAGTGAGCAGTCTCGAGGCAGTTGAGTGAAAGCTCCCAGTGTCCGAGCTAAGTAGGTTAGATATTGAAGATGAACCAATCAAATCTTCGCTCTCAATCACATCATTGAGCATCTTGCTCATGCTCTCTAGCTTGTCTTCGTCATCCCCCCACTCGACCGTGATCAGTGCATATTTGTCAAACAGGCCGTTCAAACCGTGCTCGTCCAGATAATTCCTGAAAATCTTGCTCTCCGATTCAGCATCTCCGTTCCCCCCGTGAAACATAATCACCGCCTCCTCAGACCCATCCATTGGCTCCAACCTCTCTCCTCTGGAAAGCTCGCAAATCGCATGGAGGAAGCCAAGGTCAGTTAGTGAGTACTCGATAGATCCGCCTTGCCTCTTCTTCAGTAGGCCATTCTCCTCAAGTTGGTCTGTGATGGTACTCAGCCCCCTTGGTCTCGGAACGCGGCCACCCCCAGAGCATATGGCCACCCCCTCGACCCATTCGCAACCGCTCAAACTCTCTTCTGCCAGGCGTGAGAGGACACCAGCCTCCATCTCGCTAAGCGGCCTTCGGACTGGCAAGCCGCCTTCGCCGCCCTCTTCTATTGGGCTCTTCATACTGGTGTCGACAGCCCTTCTTTCATCGGCGCTCCCGACCAGCGTCCAAATCCTTGCCCCTAGGGTCTCCCCCAGTGCTTCCAGACATCCCGAAAGGTATGTGCTCCCAGCACCAACAAAGACATGCAGGTCTCCGTTTTGGACATGGCTCCTTACATCGAGCCTAAGCTCATTGGCCAAGCTAGAGATGTACCTCCCCCAGTGGGCATCCCCATCGATCTTACCCTGCTTGAATAACGGGTCTTCCGTGACCGGCCTGTGGCGGTGGAACGAAACGCTCGCACCACCAATCCCATTCACCAGTTTGGCATCATCCTCAGATCCCAATCCGTAGATTATTTTCACTTCGTCCGGTTGAACCCTGTCGAACAGGTCCCCGAAGTGGGCAGCCTCAGTGGCCTCGAGATTCCAAGCAATGATGACTAGGGTTGCCATGTTTATCAATCCCTCAATCCAGCGGCTCTATTTGAATTGTATCCATCTCAATAGATTCGCCTCCGCGGACTATGCCGCAGGCGTTTAGAACGTCAGATTGCTCAATGCAGAAACCCTCGGACCCACCATCCGGATTTTCGTCCAGATGCCTCTTGACAGCGATCTCCCTGATCCTCCTTCCAACGCCTGCTAGGTCCGCACCGGACATTCCCGAGGGAAGAGCTCCAACTGCATCATCAAGATCCAGAAACTCAGACCTAGGGGCATCACCTAGGTGAATTTCCACAATCTCACAGTATTCCTCAGGGAGGGGAAGGTCAACTTTCACGTGAGTCCCTATCCTGCCCTCCCTGAGGAACGCTGGATCGACCAGATCCTTCCTGTTTGTCGCTGCCATGATCAGGACACCGTCCCTGGAGTCAATCCCATCTAGCTCGGTAAGTAGCTGGTTCACAACAGAGCTCATTCCTGAATGGCCGGGGCCAATCAGGCTGCGATCCGATCCAATCGAGTCGAATTCATCAAAGAACAGGATGCATGGTGCCATCTTCCTCGCCTTGTCCATCAAGTTCCTGACGGCCCTTTCGGACTCTCCCTGCCACTTTGACAGGAGCTCCGGGCCCTTGATGCTGATGAACTGGGATCCGGATATGTTGGCCGCGGCCCGGGCCAGTGCCGTTTTCCCAGTTCCCGGTGGCCCGTGGAGGAGTATCCCCGACCCTATGCTTAGTCCCGCCACTTCATACAGGTCGGGATGCATAAGCGGATCGAGGATCTTATCGCGAAGGGCCTCCTTGGCTGCCGAATGCCCGACTATCGAATCGAAGTCCTTCTTCGCGACCTCCCTGTTGAACCTCCTCTTGATGGACGGCCTGACTCTCTCGAATGCCTCGCTCAGGTCCCCCATGGTGATCTCGAGTTCCTCGACCTCAACAATTTCAGCTTCCAGGAGGCTATCGAATCCGAATATCCTCTCGGCGGAGCGGTAAACCGACTCCTTGCACAGGTGGTCAATATCCGCCCCAACGAAGCCAACAGTAATGTCAGCGAGACCCATTAGGTCAACATCATCCGAAATCGGCATGCCCCTGGTGTGGACGGAGAGGATGCTGTGCCTTGCCTCCTTGTTCGGAACAGGGCACTCTATCACCCTCTCGAACCTGCCTGACCTATTCACTGCGGGATCTATGGCCTCTATTCTGTTGGTAGCGCCAATCACCACCACTTGGCCTCTGTCCTCCATCCCATCCATCAGGGTTAGGAGCTGAGCAACTAGCCTTCTCGACGACTCTGAGGATGAGTGCCTATCTGGCGCAATGGAGTCTATCTCGTCAATGAATACAACTGAGGGCTGATCCAGCTTAGCCTCCTCGAAGAGCCTCCTTAGGGCCTTCTCAGACTCCCCCATCTGACTCCCAATGATCTCAGGAGCGGATATCGAATGGAAAGTGGCCTGCGTCTCCCTTGCTAGTGCCCTGGCGAGAAGACTCTTCCCGGTCCCCGGCTCTCCACTTAGAAGGACTCCCCTGATCGGGGGCTTACCCCCTCGTAGGAACACCTCGGGATGAAGAAGCGGGACTACTGCCACCTCCTGCAATTGCTTGATCACCTCATCAAGCCCGCCTATGTCAGCGAACGATACGTCACCCGTCTCCAACAGGGGTCTACTTGCCTTCCTGTTCCTCACTTCGACTCTGGTGGAAGCATCCACAACACCTGAACGGCCGCCCCCAAGGAACCTGCGGGGGGATGTCTTTGCTACCTGAAGCTCAACAACCCCTCCATTGGGAGAGGGGAACGTTACGTGATCCCTGACCGCCATGGCCCTTCCAAAGACCGCCGGCCCGACCAAGTCGTTGTAGTCCTGAGAGAATCCATCGCTCACCAAGTCCAAAGTGACACTGGTCAGGGCTCTGAAATCTGCCCTGTCTAATGAGATCCTCTCGCCCACCCTGGATGAGGTGTTCAGCCTGGTCGTGGCATCGAGGAGTATCGTCCCAGAATCCACGTTCCTCGAAGATCGCGCGGTTGCGATAGAAGTCCTAGCTCCTCGCAGCTCTACCATCCCGCCATTCTCAATCCCTAGGCCATCCAAGTCCGCGGGGTTTAGGACGGCGATGCCCTTGTGCGCCTGTGAGTCAGGCAGGGTGCCAACTATCCAATCAGACCCCTGAGACACTATTCATCGCCTCCGTCGTCATAACCGTCTATCCCGTTCCAGTCGTCCGGTAGAAGAGCCAGGGCAAGGCCTCCAGTGGCGATGGTCGCAGCAGTCCAGAAAACCGCCCTCAGCAGACCCATCTCAAGCACCCCTCGCCGGGCCTCTAACCTTGTACCCCTTCGCACGTAGGCTCTCTGCCAACTCGAGCTCCTTCTCCTCAGCTTCGCGCCTAGTAGTACAGGAAACAGCCTCTTCGGGGACCAGATCCATCCTGAACCCATCGAAATTCTCCCGAACCAGCCTCGGGCCAGAACCCCTGGACCTGTACTTAGTCCAATTGTCCAGTGCCCTTGCCAAAACCGACTTGCCCGTCTGGCCCACGTAGAAGTCGTAGGAGGTCCCTCCCCCCAGGGAAATCACGTAAACGTGGTAAGATCCACAAGAAGAGTGCCCTCTGCAGTTCTTGCAACCGCCACCCGCATCAGCCGTCCCTAGTCCTAATCCAAATGGGCTTGGAATCAAGGCACCACCTCCCCTAGTATCGCCACATGCTCCAATTTGCAATACGGATCGTCCTCCGCCGCATCAGCGCTCACGGCAATCATTCTGTTGCCCTCTACGTCCAGTAGGTCGAAGCTAACCTGCTCTGCACCCGGGAGCGGCGCCCCGCACCAACAGGAGTTGGGCATGCGGACCCTGAGCAGTTCCTGAACTGGGTTGCCGTTCCTGTCAAGCGCCCATCGGTACGAGCGTGAGCCCCTGTCCCTTCCCCTGTCCTCTGAGCGAGTCATAACCAACTCGTGCCCGCATGCCTCCACGGGGCATTTGTGGAGGTGCCTCTTCGACCCCTCCGGTATGGCCTCCAGGAAGTACCTCCTGGTGCCATAAGCATCCACGTCTTCATCGCCTGTCATCATCATAGTCATCTCGTCATTTCCACCGCTCATGGTTTCGTCCTCGGTTGTTGCGTCTGTTGTCACCCTAGTTCCACGTCACCAGTGACACTGGCCGAGCTATAGGTCGAACTCCTCAATATCCAGCGTGTGCTGGTGGATTCTGTGATTGTGCCTGACTACTCTTGACCCCTCCGTTGGAGACAGATCGTGAACCTCCATCGCCCTCGACATTGAGATCTCCGTCGCCCTGCTGGATCCAACTAGGACTATCGCAGCCTCGAGCTCACTCGGGTGGAACGTTGCCTCCATCACCCCCGTGCCAACGACCAGCGTTGGGGAATGTGACTGACCCTCCTCGTGGAAGAAGGCCCAGTCCAGGCCATCGGCATCCCCCCTCACGTAACCGGCCATCGACCATAGCCAAGGTAGCCACCTCCTCCAGAATTCCAGAACCTCGCTCTCGTCGAGGACGATCCGCTTGATTCCCGAAACACGAGTCATCCTAATTTTCCCATGCCGGGTAAGGGCGAAGTCTAGGGCCTGCGGCAGAACGTGGTCCTGAGTCAGAGAGGAATTAGCGTGGACCCTGATCGAAACGTCTACTTCTTGCATTGATTCACCTCGCTTTGGACTTCGGGTTCGGGTTCGATAGGATGTACTGGATCTGGTTGAGGTAGCAGCCCAGCCTCATCACCCTGTCCTCGGGCAGGCTCCCGAAATCTCTCGCGTAGCTCCCTATGCATACCTGACAAAGATCGATATTAGGCGCGATCGCGTACCTGTCCGACCTGTGTATGTTGCAGTGCCTAATGTCCGAGCTTCGCGGACTCCTGATGTAGGCCTTGGGTGTGGAGCTAGGGAAGCCTCTGAAATCTATCAGGACCTGGTACCTGACCTGGGAATTGCTTCCCGAAGACCGAACTCCTACCATCGAAACCTGGATGACCCCCAGGTTGCCGTTCACCATCTTGTGCTGCCTCACGGCAGCAGTCGATGGGTACTGGATCATGACCCTCCTGAGCTCGTCGGGGGTGATGCCAGCGCCTAGATCCAGGTAATCTACCATGTCAGCTCCTCCTCAACGAAGGCGAGAGCTACCCTCCTCTCGGCGTCGAAACTCAAGATCCGGATTCCCCACAAGAATCTGCGCCCGCAGTCGACCTCCTTGTGCTTCGCCTCCCTGAAGGTCATCCTGTTACCGTCCTCTGACCGATCCTCGTGGATGATTCTCACGGGTATGCTGAGGCGCCCAGTCTCCGGGTCGTAGAGCCTGAAGGCGCCCTCCCCGCTAGTGGTGATCCTGGCCAGGTCCCCTGGAAAGTAGGGGGTGCCGGAGTCGAAGAACGTGTATCCCTGAGAATGCATCTTGCCATTGGCGTTGACCTCCCTCGTGATCTCCACGGCCCTCTTACGCATGGACGCAAGCCTCCCTTCCATACCGGGGACCCACAGGGTGCAGCCGTCCTCCAACCAGCCCGAACCGATTGACATCCCATTCCCGCCAATCTTGCGTTCCCACTTCACGTAGAACAGGTGCTCACGAGGCGAGATTCTCCTGTCGATAGGGACTTTGACCTCGGGCGCGCTAGCGCCAACAAGGACAGTCTGTCCAGGATCCACTGCTCCAGTTACCAGAACCCCGTCACGAGCGAGGTAGCAGTTAACGTCGCTTCCGTCCCGTGGCCTCATTCCGCTGCGGCTGATGACGTCATTGACCGTCATAGACGTGTCCGCATGCAGGTCAATCCAGTAGTCCGGGACCTCCACGTGGCCGACCCTGATCATCTCCGATGTTGCTGCTTCCATGCAGTTAGCGCTCGACGGCGTCAGTAAAACCCGTCACCAGTGACAACGAGATTGAAGCTAGAGGCTACTCCTTCTCTTCGGGAACTTTTCGGACATTGAAGGCAGCCTCTCCCCCTCCTGTCATGCGGATTTGGAATTCAACCGAATCGCCACTTTCGATCCCTTCAAGAATTCCCGACGCATTAACGTATACATCATCTCCAACATCGCGCCGAATAAACCCAAAACCAGCTTCCACTTTGAAAAATTTCACAGTGCCCCGATGGCTGCGGCTGCTAATTTGGGCATACTCGGTACCCGATGCCCTGTCATTCGCAAGCTTCTCACACTGCGCACGGTTGTGATCCGTACTCCCGCAGTAGTTGCAATGTCGCCCGGCGCCCGAGTCGGCATCAGCTTTCTTGACCCACCACACGCCTCCGTCCTGATACAGCTCGACACGCTTCCCCAAGAGAGGCCCCCAGTCCTCGATCGGGGCTTCCTTGGTTCCGAAGAATCTCACTCTATCCCCCTCGGGGACGAAGTTTCTTATTCGCGCCTCCACAATAATCCATTTGCAAGGCAGATATGGCAAAATAGCCCTCCAAACGTCCCCAACCATCTCTGATGGCATCCTATGGCTGCCGTCTTGTGCTGGCTCCTTTTCAGGCCCCTCCTCACCTATTGCACAAACATCACATCTGCGATACCATTCTCTTCCTTTGGGATCCCAGCGAGACCCATCGGGTGCGGTTTCATTGTGAAACTCAAATTGCCTCTTCCCCTCGAGGAACAGCTTCTCCCCGCAACCAAGGCAACTCATCCACTCCCCAAGAAAAACACGGCCTTCCGGGATGTCAGTTGGACTCGAAAAGCCATCCGAAAGTAGGGCATCCCTCCCTTCCCACATCCTCTGCATGTGGATTCTTTTTGGAAGGATTGGAGATTGGTGGGTAGAATTAGCAGAGTGAATGGTGAAGAATGAATTTCTTACCAACCAGTCGGGACTCTGCCCAAGGATCTTCCTCCGAGCCTCCTTTTCAGCTGACCGTTTCCCCTGCCTCTTCCCTGAAGGCCCCCAATCAACCTCTGTCTCGCTGGAGAAGTAATGCGACTCCACTGGGCTGCCATCAGTAAACCAATCTTCGTTCATGACCGCCTTGCTATCGAAGGCCGTGACCCCCATGGAGTCGAGAAGAACTACGTCTAGCTCTGCACTCCTGATGTGGCTCAGAGCTTCTACCCGCTCCTCTTCGCTTGCAGCCTGCAGGCGGCTAAACTCGCATTCGACCAGTTTCTTCACACTTTCACTGGTTTCAAGTCCGTGCCTCTCGCATGTGTCAGCCCAACGTTTGCCTTCAACCTCCAGAATACCGCCACGGCCTGAGGCGTTCTCCCACAAGCTTCGGCGTCTCCCCCAGTACACTCCGAACTGCATTTTCCTATTCGCCTTGTCCGAAATTATCGACAGTCCCCTGATCGTCGAAGAAGGATTCCAACCCGCCCAGAGGGAGGCCTCCACAAACTCCTCCAGCCACACCCCGTCTTTTCCATGCCAAAATTTCTGCTGTTTCTTAGTCCGCGAAACATTGCTGAACTCCCTTTCTATCCCACCCTTGGAAATTCTGATCGAAAGCCCAGGACTGTGCCTTGCTTTTGACCGGTTGAGAATTTGATAATCATACCCTCGTTCTTCCAACTTCTTCAGAGAACGCTCATTTCGACCAATCTCTAAGGTAAATACCGACTTCCATTTATGTGGGTAATCGATAACAAAGCACTCTGCGACCCCCCTCATGAATGAAACCTCTTCGGTTGTCATCCCCTCATCCATGTGGCCCTGCCTGTGGGCTTCTGCATGAACCGGATATCCAGACAGCCAACACCTGTCAATTATCGACAGGGGCAGGCCCGCCTCAAATGCGACATTCTTCATGCCCCTGTAATATTCTATTTTTTCACCGTCCTGCTGTGTTTCCCATATTGAGAATTCCCCATCCAGCCCATCGAGGATCAGGGGTATCTTGACACCCTTAACGCCAGGTAGGATGTCGAATCTGACTTCCCCCTCCCAGGTCGCCGAGGACTCCTTTAGGAGATCTAAAATCTCACTACTCTTGCACCAAGCCCACTCAATGCACCCTTCAGACAGGTCTCCCATGTATCCATTCGGGAGGGTATGGGGGATTGGGAACGGATCTTCAAGGGAATCATCCTCAAACAGCTTGGAAGCTAGGCCCTGGGGGCCACTCAGCCACCCCTCCAACCTATCTTGGTGGGGAGTCCCCTTCATGGGGTCGGGACGGTGATCGGGTCTCGGATTGATGATTAGTAACTTGTCCGGTGCATGTGACTGGATCGACATCGCCGTCGGTATGCAATTCACCGGAGACAACAAAACCACAAGCATGACCTTCCTCTCTTCGGAGACCCTGGATTTGAATTTCTCCTGCTCCAGCCCCTTCCCCCTCTTAATGGAGTAAAGGATTACGAGAAGTATGCAAGCACCAATAATGAGGATGGCCAAATCTGACATGACTAAACATCCCCTTCAGCGACATTGCTAGATGACTCCCACGGGGGGCTACCTCCAAGATTTGCACGAGACAGCCATCCGACCATTAGCTCATTTGTGGTCCGATGGACGATCGATCTGCCGGCCTTTCTGTCGCAACCTCTGACGAAAATTGCGAAATCTTCACGCAATGTCCCTGCCGCCAAGTCCTTACCAGTACGCTCCTTTATGGCCTTCCTTGTGTTTTTACCGATGTCTCCCCAATCCAATATGATCCTGCCATTTCGAAAGTCCGTCTCGTAGTGACAACAAAGGGTTTCTTCGCCGATTCCGAGATTCTTTATCCTCCCATCTTCTATCTCCAGTCCGAGAATTTCCAGTAATCCGGCCAGGCTCAATTCAAATTTCTCAATCCCAACAGAATCTTGACCAAGGGGTCCCTCGATGTGAAAGGAACCGCTCCTCGTCGAAATCACGTTTCTGATTCCCAGGATGGAAGTAAGTATGGCCAGATGGGTCCCTGTGCCAGAGAAGAATAGGACGTCATCTTGCCCTGATCCTTCGACATTAGTTAGCCGATCAATGCATCCTTCGATCAGTTTTTTCTTATCGAAAGAGTCACGATCAAGCCTAGGAACTTCCCTGAATTCGTAGCACTCTAGGGCCACAGGATCAGCATTCTCGATTTCTGCAGCACGCCCTAGTTTTTCCAAGAAATCAAGATATCCCGATTCAGAATCACAGTAGAGGAAAACCTTCTCCCACTCGTGAGACATTATCACGCTGGCCAAGGCACCTTTCGAAGGGCCAATCACCGCATGTAGACGCACGATAAACCGTAGATGGCCATCACAGATAAAGAAAGCACAAGAAGGGGGGTCACTCCGAAACAACATTCATTCACCTCCGGCCTCTGAAAGAGGCCATGCCAAATTACGACATGCGAGCTAAGCTGATCACCGAATTCGTTGGGACCTTCTTCCTGGCACTCACAATCTGCACCGCAGCGGCCTTCGGCACTGCCGGTGGCCACGCGCCCTTCGCCATAGCTTCCACACTGATGGTGATGATTTACGCGGGGGGGCACGTATCCGGCGCCCACTACAACCCGGCCGTGACGATCTCGATATACCTCAGGGGTGCTTGCGACAAGTCCGACGTCGCTCCATACATCGCAACCCAGGTGGCGGCAGGAGTGGCGGCGGCCATGATCGCCTCAAACGCCCTAATGCCGGAGGGCGAAGTCGCCCCCCTCGTTATGGAGGCCGAGTCCGCCTTCATTGCTGAGCTTCTGTTCACCTTCGCACTAGCCTATGTCATTCTGAACGTCGCCACTTCGGATTCAACCGAGGGAAACGGGTACTACGGGGCCGCGATAGCATCCGTAGTCCTAGCAGGGGCCCTCACAGTGGGCTCCATCTCCGGGGCCTCGTTCAATCCCGCAGTAACTGCGTCTTTGGTGACCTCGGGAGTCCTCGAAGCCTCGGAATCGTGGATTCACTTAGTCCCTCAGTTGGCCGGTGCGGCTATGGCCGCCATCGTATTCAACTCACAACAGCCCGAGGGCTGAACAGAGCGACCAAAGGGAGACTCACGCGCACGCTTGGAATGATTAACTGCACCAGCTTACCTATTCGAGTTTGAACCATCTTGCCTCCTTCATATAGGTCGGGCGACTTGCTTCCCCATGCCTGCTGAAGACGCGACTGTAACATGCCCAGACTGTGGATCCGAGTTCGATATTGCCGATAGGCTGAGGGCGCATATTGAGGCTGAGGTCAGAGTGGAGATAGGTACCTCAATTAGGGCAGAGATGGAGGAGAAGCTCGAATCCAGGGTCTCCGAAGAGAGGAAGGAACTAGAGCAGGAGAAGTCCGAGCTCGAGGGCAAGGTCAAGGAGCAGCGAGACGCGTTGAAGGACCTCAGGAGGTCGAAGATCGAGCTGGAAGACCTGAAGGAGAATCAGAAGATAGGCCTTGAGGAGGCCAAGGCCGAAGCATTCAGGCAGGCGAAGAGGGAGCTCAACAGGGAGCATGACGAGAGGCTCAATCAGAGGCTGAAGGAGGAGACCGCAGACAAGGATCTCAGGATCGGAAAGCTCGAGCTCCAGCTCGAGCGGCAGAACTCCAAGATCAAGGATCTCGAGGAGCAGAGCAACTCGTCCCACGGCGAGCTGGAGGGCGAGGTCCTCGAGCTAGCAGTGGAGGAAACTCTCAGGAACCTGTTCCCGAGAGATGGAATCAACGAGGTGAAGAGAGGGGCTTACGGGGCCGATGTTGAGCATGCAGTCCCAACAAGTTCGGGGGCAACCGCGGGCAAGATCATCTGGGAGTGCAAGAAGCACAAGCGCTGGAACGACGGATGGGTCACCACGATTCGCAAGAACGCCATCGAGTACGGCGCGGACACGATGGTAATCGTGACCAGCACCATGCCGGACGGGTTCGAGTCATTCGGAATGATGGACGACGTCTTCGTCTGCAGGTACCACGAGGTTGAGGTTGTCTCGGCCCTGCTGCGCCACGCCATACTAAGGGCGAGCGGCGAGAGGGCTCGCGAGCAGCACATGATGACAATCCAGGAGCGTGTTCTAGGGTATGTCAGCGGACCGGAGTTCGCCATGGTTATGAGGGGGGTCATGCAGGCCTACGAGGCTTTCGAGGATGACCTACGCAAGGAGGAGCAGTACATGAAGACCCGATGGAAGGCCCGCAGAGGGTACCTCAGGAACGTCATTGACTCGGTCACTTCAATGATGGGGAGGCTCGAGCACCTAGGCGCTGGGGACTTCGAGGTCATGCACGAGATTGACAATGACAGGCCAAGCGAATTCGAATTCCTGGTAATGGGAATGGTCGAGGAAGAGGAGTAGGGCCCTACATGTTCCTTCGGAACTTACCACCGCTCTCGAACAGTGCCTGCGTGACCTGACCGACTGAGCAGTGCTCAACGATGTCCATCATCACCTCGAACAGGTTGTCCCCGTCCCTAGCGGCCTGCTTGAGCCTCTCTAGGCCTTCCTCCGCCTCGGAGGAGTGCGCCTGCTTGAATGCCCTGTTCCGCTCGATCACCATCTTCTTCTCGGATTCATCCGACCTCGTCACCTCGACGTCGAAGTCCTCCGCCGATACCGACTCGGCGTCCGGATCTGTGAACGTGTTGACACCCACTATGGGAGTCTCTCCTGTGTGCTTGCGGTGCTCGTAGACCATGCCCTCGTCCTGTATCCGGTTCCTCTGGTAGTTGACTTCCAGGGCACCGAGAACGCCGCCCCTGCTGTGCATCTCCTCGAAGATCCTCAGTACCTGCTCCTCGACCTCATCGGTGAGGAACTCGGCGACGAACGAGCCCTGGAGGGGGTTCTCGTTGCGAAGCCACCCGTACTCCTTGGCGAGGATCAGTTGAATCGCCATGGCGTCCCTAACGGTATCCTCGGTCGGTGTCCCGAAAGCCTCGTCCCTGCTGTTGGTGTGCAGGCTGTTAGCGTTGTCCGCGAGAGCGTAGAGGGCCTGAAGGGTGGTTCTGTAGTCGTTCCAAGTGAACTCCTGGGAGTGGAGCGACCTGCCACTGCTCTGGATGTGGTACTTCAGCTTCTGCCCCCTTTCCCCGACCCCGTACAGGTCCCGCATCGCTACCGCCCAGATCCTTCTGGAGACTCTGCCTATCACGGCGTACTCGGGGTCCATGCCGTTGGAGAAGAACCAAGAGAAGTTCCTCAGGAACTTGTCCGCGTCAAGACCCCTCGCCTTGAACAGCTCCACGTAGGTCAGGCCGTTGGAGAGGGTGAGGGCGGATTGGGTGATCGGGTTGGCGCCTGCTTCGTCGATGTGATATCCGCTTATGCTGACGAAGTAGTGGTTGCGGACGTTGTTATCCACGTAGAACTCCGCGACGTCCCCCATCATCTTCAGCGCTGTGTCGAGGTTGAAGACCAGGGTGTTCTGCCCCATCGCCTCCTTGAGTTGGTCCGCCTGCACCGTGCCTCGGACGGTGGATAGGGTGTCCGTCCTGATCTCATCCGCCTCCTCCGCCGTAGGCCCCCTCCCGTTCTCCTCGGTGAATATCCTGTTCTGCTGCCTTATTGCCACATTGAAGAATGCAGCCAGGTGCCACCAGTAGTTCCCGTTGATGGTCATGCTGACGGAGGTGCTCGGGGCACAAAGGTCGAACCCTTCGAAGAGCCTATCCATCTCGTCGATCGTGCTGATGCTGACTCCCGACTCGCAGACCTTTCCGAATATATCCAGCCTCTCTTGGGGGTCGTTGCCGTACAGGCTCGGTGAGTCGAAGGCGACCGATAGACGGTTGAAATCCTGATCTTGCGATAGGAAGTGGTAGCGCTTGTTGGTCCTCTCGGCGCTCCCCTCTCCAGCGAACATTCTGACCGGTAACTCGTCCTCCCTTCTGAATGGGAATACCCCTCCCGTGAATGGGAATGAGCCCGGCGCGTTCTCCTTGCGAATCCACTCCAGCCTCTCGCCCCAGTCTTCTGATGTTGGGAGGGCCACTCTGGGGACCTTGGTCCCAGACAAAGTCTCGTGGGTCGTCTTGACTGGGATCTCCTTGCCTCTGACCGTGTAGCTAGCCTGGCCGGAGCGGTATGCCTCCGCCATCGCCTCGAACTCTTCGAGGGAATCCCATGCCTCCTGAGGGGCCCTCTTTCTGATCTCGGCCGCCTCGGCTTCCAGGTCATCCGCCGCTGAGCTCTTGCTGGAAGCACTCATCTGCTCCGCTGCCGCCTCCAGCTGCTGTACCAGCCTAACTGCCCTACTGGCCTCCTCAGTTCTCTCATGGTAGCCGCGGACCGCTGATGCAACCTCTGCTAGGTAGCCCTGACGCTCTGGGGGTATAGGCGACTCCCTGTTCGGCAGCCCGTCCTTGCCCAACCTTGGCTCCGATGCTGCGAACTCGGCCCCGAATCGATCATTCAGGAGGATCGCCATGCTCTCCCATAGTTGATCCACCCCGGCGTCTGCGAACTGGCTGGCTATGGTCGGTATCACTGGCATAGACTCAGGTGAACTGTCGAACGCCTCCCTGTTCCTCTGTATCTGCTTCCGGATCTCGGTTAGCGCATCCTCGGCACCAGGTCTGTCGAATTTATTGAGTACGACGATGTCGGAGAAGTCTAGAGCAGCGAGCTTCTCCAGCTGGCTGGGCGCACCGTATTCCCTCGTCGTGACGTATAGGGATATGTCAGCGACCTCAGTTATGGCATCGTTACCCTGTCCGATCCCACTGGTTTCGACAAGTACTAGGTCGAACCCTACTGCCTTGCAGACCTGGACGGCACGACCTATGCAGTCTGCTATCTCTCTACCGCTTTCCCTACTTGCAAATGAGCGCATGAAGAGGTTCTGATCAGTGAGTGAGTTCATCCTGATTCGATCCCCAAGCAACGCCCCACCCGTCTTCTTACGTGTCGGATCCGTTGCTAGAAGGGCGACCTTGGCGCCCGGATTATCTCTCCCAATTCTCAGCATAACTTCGTCCATGAGGCTGGACTTTCCAGCACCGCCAGTTCCGGTTATGCCGACCACTGGGCACTCCTTGGGAGGGTCCCTGGAACGGACCCTCGTCAAGACGCCCGAGAAGTCTTCCTCTGTGCTGTTCTCTGCCATGGTGAGAAGCTTAGAGACTGCCCCGTGGTCGTCTGCGGATACGGGTTTGCTCAGAGATTCGAATCTGGACTTCTCAAGAAGGTCGACCTCATTCGCCTTCTTCATGGCGTCTTGTACCATCCCGACGAGCCCCATAGAGCGACCGTCGTCAGGCGAGTATATCCTCGCGATTCCCTCGTTGGATAGATGCTCGATCTCATGGGGCAGTATCGTTCCGCCACCGCCCCCGAACAGGAATACATGATCGAAGCCGGCCTCATCGAGTATCTCCTTTGTGTGGGTGAACATTTCTACTGCTCCGCCTTGGTAGGAAGTTATGGCGATAGCATGCGCATCTTCCTGGATGGCGGCCCTCGCGACCTCATCGGCCCCCCTGTCATGGCCTAGGTGGATTACCTCGCACCCCTGACTCTGCAGTATCCTCCTGAAGATTCCAATGGCGGCATCATGACCATCGAAAATGGCAGCCGCCGTGATTAGGCGGAGCGGCATTCCGCTTGCTGAAAACCCCCCTGCCATGATTCGCGGATACTAATGGCACCCAAGAAGGCGACGGATGCCAGAAAATCTTGGTTCAATCTGTAAATCGCCCAAATCATGTAACTTTTCATCTAATCCGGGTGATGATTCAAGACCTATATTGGATACGAGAGACTCATGAGTGGCGACTTGCTTGCCCATTTATGCCCTAGGGACGGAACCCCCCTTTCTAGGCCAGACGGATACAACCGATCTGCCTTCTCTGAACATGGAATATTCCACTGCCCAACTTGCTCGGGAATGCTACTCAATGCGGAGGCAGCGGCTAATTCGATGTCCGAGAAGAAACTGACGAAGATGCATGAG
>MDSV01215899.1_pt1 | contig 26312 bp, 20 predicted proteins | sample 810851 | NCBI WGS metagenome assembly MDSV01 (sample SAMN05326640, study PRJNA326480) | marine metagenome | isolation source: seawater | place: Atlantic Ocean: North East | collected 2012
CAAAATCCGGGACATTGTATGATGATGTTTTAATAGAAGAGAATCTATACTATAAGAGAATTCGCCTAAATAATGACAATGCTGTTGAGGCATTTAACAAGGTTTATATTTCTATGTCTAATTCTCGAGACGTTACTAATTTAAAGGCCCGAGCAATAACAAAAAATGGTAAAGTAATAGAGTTTGATGATAGCAACAGGAAGGAAGTTGATAATTATGAAAACTACGGTCCTTTTACCATTTTTGCTCTTGAGGGAATTGAGGTTGGAAGTGAAATAGAGTACACATATACAATTAAAGAGCCTGGGCGGTTTAATAATTTTTATTTTGAAGTTCGGGTTCAGGACGAGTTTCCAAAAAGACATTTTCATTATGAGTTGATTGTTCCTGAGAATTTTGTCATTAAAACGAAATCATATAATGATTTAAATGAAATGATTTACGATACTTCAGCAACTGAAATTAATCGATATGTTTTGCATTTAGATGAGGTTCATAAATTTAAGGAAGAGGATTATTCAAAAGGAGATGCTTTAGTTCAAAGAGCGGAAGTAAAATTGTTTGAATTAGAAAATCAAAACAAAAGAAACTTTTTTAGTTATAGCAAGGCTACCAAAATATTCTCAAAAAGAATTTACGAAGGAAATAGTGAGAAGGATATTAAAAAAGAAACAAAAGAAATTAAGGGTTTAATTAAACGAGAGAAGTGGGATAAGATACGTGATGAAAAAGAAAAAATCATTGCAATAGAACACTATATTAAACAAAATTTAAAGAGAGGGCCTACAGGAACCTACTACATTCATGAGCCCATGAAGCGAAAAGTTTATAGTAAACAAAACGCTATGCGAATTTATGCTAGAATTTTTGATTTATTAGATATTGATCATGAAGTTGTAATTACATGTAATCGATTTGAAAAACAATTTGATGAGGATTTTGAGACCTATAGTTTTTTAGAAGCGTCTCTTTTTTACTTTCCAAAACACAACCAATATATGGCTCCAACAAATGATTTTATGCGTTTCGGATTAATACCAAGTGCTTATGCTTATCATAAAGGGTTGTTTTTAAAACCTATAAAAGCAGGAGGTGTGCGGTCGTTTTATCCTGAAATAAGAGAAATACCAGGAACAAATAGCGATGTTAATTACGATAATATGACTTTAGATATTGAGTTTGATGAAGGTTTTGAAAAGGTCAAGGCGCATGTTAAACACGAGGCTAGTGGTTATAGTGCTGTATATACAAGGCCATATATGACTGTGGCTACGGAAGAGCAAAAAGAAGAGATTTTAAAGGCAAATTTAAAATCGTTCGCTGAAGATGCTGAAATTACAAACATTACCACTAAGAATGAAGAAATGAAAGGATATATGCTAGCTAAGCCATATATATATGAGGGAGATGCTGAGTCATCATCATTAATTGAACAGGCAGGAAGTAAATTTTTATTTAAAATGGGGCTGGTTATTGGAGCGCAAGTTGAAATGTACCAGGATACAGCAAGAAAGTTTGATGTAGAAAACACGTACAATCACGGATATAAGAGGGTTTTAAATATAAAAATCCCTGAAGGCTATAAAATCACCAACTTAGGCGATTTAAACATGGATTATTCTTCATCCAAGGATGGAAGAAACACCATGGAGTTCACGAGTAAATATGAGCTTAATGGCAATTCTTTAAAGGTTACTTGTTATGAGTATTATGATGAGATTTCGGTTCCTTTGGAGCGCTATGAAGAATTTAGAACGGTTATTAACGCCGCTGCTGACTTTAATAAAATAACACTAGTTTTTGAAGAGCAGTGATATAGGAAATATATCTAAAAAAGGCTAAAATAATAAATCTGGCTTGTGCTTTTTAAACGCTAAGACATTAATCCATATTAAGCAAAGCACAATGGATACTTTTTGTATTATGGGCCAAAAAAACTCAAAAATATTTAGGTAGAAAGTTAGGTTGTAAATCGCGAGAAGCATAAAAGAAATCAAACCTAAAACTGGGGCATATTTGAATCTAGTTTTTAGTATTTCTATGACTACTAGGGCAACTGGAACAGCTCCAATTATTGATGCGGTCAAAAGAAACTCATCATGGAGTTCTGTAAAAATAAATGCAGTAAAAAAAGCCGCTAAGCCTCCGCTTATTTTCGTAAATGTTTTTTTTGGTTTTGGCCATTTAGATTGATTAGCAAACCAAATAAAAAAGCTAGCGATAACAGTTGCAACACTTATCAGAGAGGCTATGGCGAAAGGACGTCCATAGTTTGGTGATTCTTTAGTCCCTATACTAATTTCCATTAAGTCACAAAAAAACAGTTTTAATGGATTGAAGAAACCAGGATAAAATAAAGCTGCAATGATATAGAAAACCACGAAGCTTATAGAACTTATTTGTATTGTCTTTTTCAATTATAGTTTAATTTTTTCGAAAAGATTTATAGGACAATATTTACAATCTTCTTAGGTACTACAATTACTTTTTTAGGAGTTTTTCCGTCCAACCACTTTTGAGCGTCTTTGTGTTCAAGAACCTGCTTTTCAATTTCAGTTTTATCCATGTCTATCGGAAACTCAAGTTTAAAGCGCATTTTCCCATTAAAAGAAATAGGATATGTATGTGAATTTTCAATTAAATAAGAAGCGTTGAATTCTGGGTAAGAAGCCTTCGTAATGCTTTCTGTTTCACCAAGCTTATCCCATAACTCTTCTGTAATGAATGGCGCATATGGAGAAATTATAATAGCCAACTCTCTTAGCACTTCTGTTTTGTTACAATTTAATCGCTGAAGTTCGTTTACGCAAACCATAAATGCACTTACTGAGGTATTAAAAGAGAAGTTTTCAATGTCATCTTGAACCTTTTTAATTAGCGTATGAAGGGCTTTAAGTTCTTCTTTAGAACCTTTACCTTCAGAAACAGAGAAGTTGCCATCAGCATCGTGATATAAATTCCACAACTTTCTAATAAACCTACTTACACCGTCAATTCCTTTGGTGCTCCATGGTTTTGCTTGCTCTAATGGGCCCAAAAACATTTCATACAATCTAAGAACATCTGCTCCGTGTTCCAATACGATATCGTCTGGGTTGACTACGTTAAACCACCGTTTCGACATTTTTTCCACCTCTTCGTCACAGAGAAATTTTCCATTCTCTAATTCAAACTTAGCATCAACAAATTCTGGCCTCCACGTTTTGAACGCCTCTATATCTAATTCATCATTTTTCACAATGTTGACGTCAACGTGAATTGGGGTCGTTTTGTACTTGTCTTTCAAGCCTTTGGATACGAATGTATTCGTTTCATTTACTCTGTGGGCTATGGCAGAGGTGCCCAATATCATCCCTTGATTAATTAATTTTTTGAAGGGCTCATCAAAACCGATATAGTCTAAATCATGTAATACTTTACACCAGAACCTTGAGTATAACAAATGCCCTGTGGCGTGTTCGGTCCCTCCAATATAAAGGTCAACCTGATTCCAGTAATCTGTTGCTTCTCTTGAGGCAAACGTCCCATCGTTTTGAGGGTCCATATAACGCAGATAATACCAAGAAGATCCTGCCCAGCCTGGCATTGTACTCAGCTCATAGTGGTCACCATTTTCTGGCTTCCAATTTTTTGCTCTTCCTAATGGAGGGTCACCGTCTTCGGTTGGTAAGTATTCGTCGATCTCTGGAAGGGTTAGCGGGTATTTTGATTCGTCCAATAACTTTGGGATTCCATTTTTGAAAATCATTGGTATAGGCTCTCCCCAGTATCTTTGCCTTCCAAAAATAGCATCTCTTAAACGGTAATTTGTTTTTCCTTCTCCTAAAGCTTGAGTCTCAATTTTCCAGATTGCAGTCTTTATTGCCTGCTTTACCTTTAACCCATCCAAAAAATCAGAGTTAATTAACTTTCCAGATTTAGCTTCGTAAGCTTCTTCCTCGATATTTCCTCCTTCGATTACCGGAAGGATTGGTAAATGGAATTCTTTAGCGAAAGCATAATCACGTGAATCGTGAGCAGCAACGGCCATTACCGCTCCTGTTCCGTATCCTTCTAATACGTAATCTCCAATCCAAATTGGAATTTCTTTGCCTGTAAATGGATGAACAACATATGCCCCAGTGAAAACACCCGTAACGTTTTTTACGTCCGCCATTCTTTCTCTTTCACTTTTGTTTTTAGCAGCTGTTACATATTCCTCAACGGCCGATTTTTTCTCTGCTGTGGTTAATTGCTCAACATACTCATGTTCTGGTGCAATAACCATAAATGAAACCCCAAAGATTGTGTCAGGACGAGTTGTAAATACTTCAATTGATTTTTCAGAACGAGCTACTTTAAAGTTTACAGATGCTCCTGTGGATTTGCCAATCCAGTTGCGTTGCATTTCTTTTAAAGAATCCGTCCAATCGATCTCCTCTAAACCTTGCAATAGTCGTTCCGCATAAGCAGATATTCTTAAACTCCACTGAAGCATTAACTTTCTTTCTACTGGATGGCCGCCTCTTTCGGATAGTCCGTTAATAACTTCGTCATTTGCGAGTACGGTACCCAGAGCAGGACACCAGTTGACCATTGATTCACTCAAATATGCTAATCGATAATTTAAAAGGATATCCGATTGCTCCTTTTCTGATTTAGCATTCCATTCTTTTCCTGTAAATAAAGGCGTTTCTTTGCAAGCGGCATCAACGGTTTCATTTCCTTCGTTTTCAAAAATTAGTATAAGAGTATCTATTTTTTCTGCTTTTTGACTTTGGTTGTTGAACCATGATTTAAAAAGTTGAGCAAAAATCCATTGAGTCCATTTGTAATAATTAGGATCACATGTTCTAATTTCTCTATCCCAATCGAATGAAAAACCGATTTTTTCTAATTGCTCCCTATAGCGTATTAAATTATCATCGGTAGTAATTTTAGGGTGTTGGCCAGTTTGAATTGCATATTGTTCTGCGGGTAACCCAAAGGCATCATACCCCATTGGGTGCAGTACATTAAATCCTTTTAATTTTTTAAATCGAGCATAAATATCAGAAGCTATGTATCCCAGAGGATGCCCTACATGCAGTCCCGCTCCTGAGGGATATGGAAACATATCTAAAACGTAGCATTTGGTTTGGCTGGATGTATTTGAAGTTTTATAGGTTTTGTTTTTGGCCCATTTTTCCCTCCACTTCCTCTCTACTTTATTAAAGTTGTAATCCATAATGATGTACTTAATCTTTGCAAAAGTACTAATAACTTAGGTGCTGTGCAGAATAGAACTAATGATTAATTAAGTCATAATTGATGAAAGGCAGTTTTTTAAAGGTTAGTGTAACAATTTGACTAATTTACCGTTACCTTAAGAGTGTTACTTAAAAAAAGATTCTTCTAACAAATCCTGACAGATGAACCGAAGAACAAAAAATTTAGGGTGGAGTGATTTACCGCCCTTTATTTTTTTCAAGGAGTAGCGATTTATCTAAGTACTGAATTAATACAGCTCGATACTTTCCTTTGAATACAAATAAACTTCCCGCAGCAGCACCAATAACACCAAATTTATCAATAGCTTCTTTTATATGCTCACTGGAACCAGCCCCTCCCATTATGGTTAAAGGAACGGAAACTTGATTTCGGATATTTTCAAAAAGCTTAAAATCATATCCTTTCATAGTGCCCTCTTGATCTATTGAGTTAATTACAATTTCACCAACACCAATAGTTTCCATTTTTTTCGCGAATTCAACAGGGTTTAGGCCCGTAGACTTTTTGCCGTTATGTGTATATACCTCATATTTACCGAAAAGCCCCTTTTTTTTAACGTCAATAACAATAACGACACTTTGTAATCCAACTTCTTCTCCAATTGTTTTAATTAACTCAGGATTTTCAATTGCGGCAGCACTTAGTGCAACTTTCTCAGCACCTAATTTTATGATTTTTTTCGCATCTTCTGGTGAGCGAACCCCCCCTCCATAACATAGAGGCATTCTGCATTCAGTCGCCAGGTTTTTAATCATCTGGAAATTAGGCTTACGCTTTTCAACAGTTGCATCAATATCTAAAACGATTAACTCATCAACTTCCTTTTCGTTAAATATTTTAACAGCATTAATTGGGTCCCCAACATATTTAGGGTCCTTAAAGTTTATAGTTTTTACCAAGCCTTTATTGTGGACTAATAAACATGGAATGATTCTAGACCTGAGCATAATTATAAATTAGCAAAGTTTTTAAGCAATTGAACTCCGTTACTATGACTTTTTTCTGGGTGAAATTGAACTCCATAAATATTTTCGTGATTTATGGCCGATGTATACCTTTCTCCATAAACTGTTGAGGTCAGAACATCTTCTTGATTGTTACAAGAGAAATAATAGGTATGCAAAAAGTAAAATCCTTTTTCTGGATTTAAACCTTTGAGAAGAGGGTTGTTTTTTTCATTCTGAAATGTATTCCAACCCATATGCGGAAGGTGAGGTTTTTGGATAAGTTTAGCTGTATCAAATTTTTTAACCTCAGCATCAACCCAGCCTAGCCCTTTAAGTTGTCCCTCGTCACTTCTCTTAGATAGAATTTGCATTCCAACACATATTCCAATTACAGGCGTTTTGTTTTCCAGAACTTGCTTGTTGAGCGCATTTAATATTCCAGAATCTTTTAAAATTCGCATTGTTTCATCAAAAGCTCCTACTCCAGGAAGTATTAATTTTTCTGCTTTGAGAATTTGCTCAGGCGTTGAAGCAATTTCACAAGGAATATTCAATCGTTTATAAATATTTACAAACGCTTCAATATTTCCTGAACCATAGTCAACAATTGTAATCATCTTTTCCCTCCTTTTTCTAATCCTACTAGCCTCATAACTTTAGCCCCAATGGAATAGATACTTTCTTGTGACTTAAAGTCTTTATTGCTTCTATTTGGTTGATTCATATAGCCTTGAAGTTCTTCAACTGTAATTCCTAGTTTTGTGGCAATATATTCAAAATCATCTTTTATTGTTTCAGGGTTGTATGCAGGAGATTCTAGCTTTTTCAAAGCTTCTTCTCGTGTCATTTGATTGGTTAAAATAAGACTTGAATATTGGACTTTTCTTGTGTCGTAACCAAATTTTTCTGTTAACCAATAGGCTTCGTAAAATTTTGTAAACCTTGATTCAAAGTGTTTTTGAGGGTACCTCTGATAGCCGAATTCATCAACTAAAAACTGTGTAGCGGCCTCTTTATCATATTCCATAAAATCAAGAGGTCGTATTAATTTAATCCCTTTTATATATGGTAAATAAACTTTATGCCAGAGAATGTTTGTGATAGGAAAGTTTTTGAGTTTTCCTGTTCCGTATTTTTTATAGATATCTTTTAATTGAATAGAGTCAGATTGATAGTACATCCATTCCAAAGGATTTCGAACACATTCGGTAGAATAATTCCCCCCTGTTAAAATGTATTTTACTTTGTGCTTACTTGCAAATTTATACATGGTTGCAAAAAAACTGTGGTCTTGAGGTGTGTCAATATTAGAAACTCCCGCCTTGAAATACGCTAGCTGAAGATCTTTCATTTCTTCCCAGTCAATCACTTCAGTATATAAATCTAGTCCTAGCTGGTCAACCATTTTTTCGATGTTGTTAACAGCCTCTTGCGAGTTCCATCCTGCATCAACATGAAAAACTAATGGACGAAGGCCTAATTTTTTAACGGCTAAATAAAGAAGGTAGGAGCTGTCGATACCACCGCTCATTCCCATTATACAATCGAAGTCTTTACCTTTCCCTTGTTTTTTTATTTTCTCAACAACTTTTTTTATTTCTGCTTCTCCTTTTTTGTCCGTGTGCCAATTAGGCTTAATATCTTTAAAGAAGGTGTTGCAATGGTCACAAACTCCATTTTCATCGAATGAAATATTGCTATCGGTTGTGTCCATTACACAAGTTGAACATACTTGATATTCTCTTTCAGTCATTTATAACTTCTTTTATTTATGATAACGTAAACCTCAGGTATCTTTAGCGGGATTAATAATAGGTAATTTTCAAAACTCAAATTTAAGGCTTGTTAAGCAGAGTAACAATTATTGGGTTAAAAGTTACTATTCTTCAGTGATTCAATAAATTTTTTAGGGTTTTTAATGTTTTTAGCAACTTGGCTTAATTCGTTTTCTTTTAATTCCCACCATTTTGATTTAAGCAGCTGGCTAATTGTATCCTCTGAAAATCTAAGTTTAATTTTTTTTGCAGGAACGCCGCCTACAATTGTATAGGGCTCAATATCTTTTGTAACTACGCTTCCCATGCCAATAATTGATCCGTGGCCTATTATAACCCCTTGTTTTATTAAGGAGTTTTGCCCTACCCACACATCGTTTCCAATGGTTGTTGTTAAAACCTCGTTTCTTTCAAATTCAGAAAACTTAGCCTTTACACTATCGCGACCTTTATAAAAAACAGGAGAGGTTGATACCCAGTTATAGGGATGTTCTCCACCTCCTATTTTTACATTGTTCCCAATTGAGCAGAATGACCCTATTTTTGTATTGACAATTTCATTGTCGTATCCACAAAAGGAATGTTTGCCCATTGAGCTGTTTACAAAAAGTGTCCCAGACTCTACTTTAGAGGAAGAATGTATAGAGCTATTTTTTACAGATGAGAGTCTTGATTTTTTAATTAATTTAGATACTAAATACTTAATTTTCATAGCTTAAAAGGGTGTTTTTAAGTTTGTCAACGTGAACACTATCAATTTCATCTCCAAAAAAATAATTGGCACAAAATGAATTGTCATTCACAAACAAAAATGTTCCAAATTTTTTGAAGTCAAAATAGGAGGTCGAATATAAATTTATAAAAACATAATCTTCCTTTATATTAAATCTATCGATAGGGTTAAGACCGTGCAAATTATAGAAATCTTTTTTTTCTTTTTCACTTCTATTGGGATGATACTTTATGAAAACATTAGTCGCACCCATTTTTTTAATCGATTTTAATGATTCAATTATTTTACTTTGAAGCTTGGATTCATAGAAATAATTGTATTTAGTTAGATCCCCTTGGTCGATGTAAACAAAATTTTTATCGCCTTTTTTTTCTGTTATTTCGTTTTTACAGATTGACCCATATGTTTTGTATTTAATCGAAGGATTGTTTTTAAAATAAAAATCCTTTTGGACCTTATTAAACAGGTGAAACTCATCATAATTAATCTCTAAGTTGTAACATCCCATTCCGTGAGCTTTGTTTACAACAAAAGGGCTTTTTTCATTGCCATATAGTATAGGTGAAGCAATTTGGAACTCATCCGAAGTATATACTGTTTTGTATTTTAAAAGGGTTTTTGAATGTGCCTTCATCCCGTTATACTCAAAGTTTACAAGTGCATGAATAAGTTGTTGAGAGAAGAGGGTTTTTAGCATGTATAAAGCACTGTATCGAACTCCTTTTAAACAAACATTATTGTGATTTTTAAAAACCCTTTTTATGAACGTTATTGATCTTTTAAAGTTAATTCCAAATGGATAAATGAAAACCATGCTTTTATAAAACTCATCCTTGTGCAATTTTTCGTCAATGTCAACCCAAGCCCTAACTAATGATTCTGGATTTGATCCTTTTTTCTTCTTAAAAAAAACACCCAAAACAGAAAAAATTAAATTTGCAATATATTTAGGTATGGTTGCAAGTCGTTCTCCTTTGTCAATAAAATCGAGGTTTTTTTGTGTTCCTTTCAAAGGAATATTAAAAAAAGAGGCAAACTTTGTTGGTAAATAATCAAGACTTATTTCTTCAATTTTGTGAGATTTTGATGTTTCTAATATAATTGCCAGATATTTGACTTTTAAAGATTTGCTAGCAAGAAGATTTACGTATACAGGGTATTTTTTTGAGGATTTTGAAATTTGATAGATTTCTTCAACTATAAAACGAATTATAGTATTGTATGAGTTTTGGTATTTTACTATTGAAAGAGGGTAAAAATGTGGTATTTCATTTTCACTAATTTTTTCACCATCAACAATAATATAGTTATTGTTGTTCATCGTTCAATTTTTTTGAAAGTATAAATAGTTTAATTCCTAAGTAGATTATAGAAAGAACACAAACATAGGGTTTAAAACCTGGATGTAAATAGCTTATTAAAGCTGTTCCGGTGATTATCGCATATAAGTCATACATATTATATGATAAGTTGATGATTTTACTGGAAATGTATGACTTGATTATTGTAATAATAAAGTTGGTAATTACTAAAGAGATTATAGCTCCAATGATTTCATAATTTTTAATTAGTATGTATCCTAGTATAATATTAATAGCAGCCCCAGTTAATGTAGAAATAGAAACATATTTAACCTTACTATCAAAATAGTATATTACATATACCGTCATTGAACCCATGGCAAGAATTACGCTATTTAACACCAAAAAAGGAGCGTATATAATACCGTGATAATATCTTTCGTCAAGCGCAATTTTTAATAGAAACTCATCGAGTAAAATAATGAATACACCAATTGCAACCATAAGTGCGCAAAGTAAATTAACAATGTATTTTATTTTATGGTGGGTTTTTTCTTCTTTTTTTAATTGAGCGTATATCCAAGGCTGTAGAGCGTCTAAAATAGATTTAGAAACAACATTTATAAGGGCTCCCACAATATTAATGGCATTTAATATTCCTACTGAAGCAAGTTGACCTAGTTTTCCCAAAGCATAATTTGTAAATCCATTCATTCCCCATCCGGAAATACTATGGGGGATGAGTTTTAAAGAATAAAAAAAGTGCTGTTTTATTTCGTTAAGGTTTAAATAATTTTTATCAAACACGGCCAACTTCATATAGCTGTAAATACCGAACAATCCAGAAACCGATGCGATTGCAAGCATGTATCCTAGCGAACCTAAATCAAGGAGATAGATGTATACGACACTGAATATAACTTGAAAAACAATAAATGTAATCATTGTTCTAGCATATCGCATTGGTTCTCCAATCATTCGTAAATATTTCTGGTAGATAAAGAATATTGGAGTGCTTGCCACGATTACTAAACTGCAGTAAATAATCTCGTTATTGGCTTCATCAAGGAGGTTTGAGTACAACCATTTTTTGAATACTAAAAGAGTAATTGAACCTAGTAAAACAAGCCCAAAATTAAGTAGTACAATGTTCATTCTTACTTTCTTTTTTTCATCGCTATTATCATCCATTATTCCTTTAGCAATGGCCTCGTTGAGAGAAAAACTCATAATTAATATATATACTGAATGCAAAGCAATTACTTGGTTTACTAAACCAAAATCATGAGGCGATAGGAAGAAGGTATAAAATGGAACCAATAAAAAAGAGAGCCCTTTTTGAATAAAAGATAAAACTATATATATGCTGGATTCCTTTAGAAATTTATTCAGTTTCAATTTCTAAAGCATTTTTTAGGTAGGATAAAGACTCCTTCTTTTTATTAGCCAATAAAGCATTGACCTTTTCAAAGTTTGGATCATTACTTAAGGCTTTGCTTATCTCTCCGGGACTTTTAATATGTCTTTCTTTTAAACCAACAATTTCAACAATGTTTTCTATTCTTAAACTTCGGTCTCTTGCGGGGATAGAGATGAATTTTTTATTAAAAATTATTGAAAAGCAGGTCCCGTGAAAAGAACTCGTACAAGTATATTCTGCATTTCTAAACAGCCAAATAAAGTTTTCGGGTGAAAACACATTCGTGCAAACTTCAGCGTTATATTTATTAAATGGCCTTACCTGTAAATCAACATGTGTAACTCCCTTACATTTCTTTTTCAATTCAGAAATACAATCTTTAAACAAGGGGTCACTTACAAGCCCATAAGAAAGTATAAATGGTTTATTAATGTTTTGGGGCTTTTCTTCAATTTCTATCCACTCCTTTTCATCTAATAAAAAAACAGGGTCCAGTACATTTTCAACCTCTCTTCCAAGAAGTTTTGTATATGATTCGGCGCTTTTTCGCTCACGCATTGAAAGGGCTTTAAAGTCCTGAATTCTATTTTTTATTTTTTCAACTTGTCCCGAAGACATTACTTCAGTAATACTTGGTGCATAAGCGACTTTTTTGATGTTTGGAGATAAGCCATTAAAGTCGAGAAAAAAGACGGGGTCATCTATAATGTTTAAGTTCCAAATTTGATCACTACCACAAATTAAAGCGTCATAATCATTAAGCTCTTCGCCAAAATCAGCATCGGTTATATAGGTTTTTTTACTATTTTTTAGTTTGTTAAAAATAAAATTGTCAAAACCTTTGATTTTTTCTGCGTGTCCTTTTCTATAGCTTTTGTTCAAAAATAAAATTAATGAGTATAAAATGTCTTTGATTGACTTAAATTTATATGAAATTGTTCTTCCGTATGTTTTTTTTATTGGAGCATAATCAATTACATCACATTCAGCATTTTTAAAACCGTCAATTTTTTTACTAAGCGCTAAGCATTGCAAAACAGCACCGTAATTTATTGCTCTATTGGTGGTGATAACTCCAAATTTCTTCATCCTATAGTCTAATGGTTAAAAACTTAATCTTTTTCTGCTCATAGAGCATTCCAAGTATTATGGAAACATAAAAAACAAACCATGCGTTAAATATTATGGTTTGTACAAAACAAAGCGCAAAAGTAACCAGCACAAGCACTTTGGAATCCTTGGACGAATTTACGAAACACTTCCACAAAAACATCAGATATAGAATAAAACTTGGTAATCCAAATTGAATTAATAATCCAGAGAAAGAAGTCGTGTATCCAAGTAATCTCTCATTTCCAGAAGATGTATATAAGGAAACCCAACTTTCTTTAACATTTGAAAGGACATATTTTTGCAAATCACTACTAATGCCTAAAAACAAATCTATTGGATTAAACTTACTATAAATATAAAAGCCTCTGACAAGCCTTATGTTGTTTTCCAATGGGGTTTTTGAAATCTTTTCAACACTTGTGTCAAGCATCCCAAAATAAGCGAGTATGCCAAAAATAAGAAAGAAGCCACTAGCAATAAATATTTTAGAGGATTTGGCTCTTTCTTTTTCAAAAAACATGAAATACACGGTTATGATTATTGAAATTCCGAGCCCAAGTGTTGATGCGGATAAGAGGATAGCAATGAAGGTAAATATAGATAGTAGATATTCTTTTCGGTATAGAGAAAATATAAAAAAGGGCAAGATAAAAGAACAAAATGCCTGAGGTTCAGAAAAAAAGCCACTTGGCCTTTCTCCTTTAAAAAAGTCCCAGTAATTATAATCAGCTTCAGCAACTGGCAAAAGGTTTATGGGCACAGCAGGAACACCCCAAAAGAATAGCCTTATTCCTTGATAGATTACGAGCCCACAAGAGACCAGACACAGAATTTTATAGGTTTTGTAAAACCGTTCAAACTCAAAGTATTTAATCAATGAACCAATATAGAAAAATGTCAAAATAGCACCTATAATAAAATTAATCATGCCTAATGACTGGTCACCATTACGGATTATGTTGATAGTGTAAATACCCGAAAAGGACAAAAAGAACCAGAGTAATGATTTAGGGATTACAAAATCATTCTTTAAAAAAGAAACTGAAAAGAGAGAATAAAGTAAACATATGAACAAACCCACACTGTAAAATTGTTTTAGGATTGCATAAGGCGCAAGCATAATAAACATTGGTATAACGGCGTTTGCTAGCTTTTTATTCAATTCATCAAACATATCTAATCCTCTATTAATACGTCCTCAATAGATTTTCTAGGTGAAGCAGCTACACGGTAGTTTTCTTTTAAATTACCAACAGCAATCATCATAATTGGCTCCTCGCTAAGTGGAAGATTGATGCCTTTTCTTAGTTTTATTTCATCTTTATAAGTATAAGATGTGTTTAGGGGGCAAGACCCTATCCCTCTACTATGCATAGCAAGTATTAAGCACATCGCAAATAAAGATCCGTCTACAATCATGCCGTTTCTTTCTGTATAGCTATATGCCTCACTATAGCCTGTTACAAATAAAACTTTATTTATACATGAATTAAATCCTCGGTTTCCATTTTGGAATTGTAAAATATGATCCTTTTTATCTCCTTGATAAATTCTTACCCTCCAACCTTGTCGGTTACAAGCAGAAGGAGACTCCATAGCATCTAGGATACAACGTTTAAGGACTTCATAATCAACTTCTCCTTCGGCAAAATCCCGGACGCTTCTTCTTGTTTTCATAAAAGCAGTAAAGTCAAAATTTGTCGACTTATCAATTTCATCTTTACTTAAATCTCTGTGGGCTAAAAAATTATGATTTTCAACTTTGTTAAGTATTGAGTTGATTCTTTTTGTAAGATCACCATCTTCCTCTAAAACCTCAGCATTAAATTCTTTATATTTTTTTAATACGGATGCTGCATGTGAAACAAGATTGTCAAGTCCAAATTTAGAAATATAGGTGTTTAAGTTGTTTGTTATGGCAATTATTAAGGGCTCTCCAAAACCTAATCGGGTATTTGGTAATGTAAGTCCTTTTTCAATTCCGTGATATTGACGAGTAATATAGGCTTGCAATTTGGTTTTACTAATATTGGGCTTAACGCTACTACAATGTTTCGAAAACTTTTTAAAATCATACATTCTTCCAATGAAAATATGAATTTTAGGGGCAAGACTAGGAAGAAGTTTTTTTATAATATTAAACATCTTTATACTATAGTTTTTTTGAGCACTTTTAGGTATTGCTTTAATATAGAGTTTGACTCAAATTTTTGAACACTTTTTTTCAAAGCGTCTAGATTCCATTTTTTATCTAGTGCATATTGCAACCCTTCTGCATATGATTTTGTTGATCGGTCTTTTACAAGCATCAAGTTATCGTTTTCAAATATATCTTCTACGGCATCAATATCGCTGAACGTTATTACAGGCAAACCATAATAAAGGGCTTCAATTATTGGCAATCCAAAACCTTCTGAAATACTTGTGACAGCTAAGATATTGGAATTTATATAATACTGAGGCAAATCTTTTTTATTTATGTGTCCACATGGAATAATTCTTTCGCTCGGTGTGTTTTTTTTTATTGAAGGGATTGTTTTTTCAGTATTTGATCCAATTAACAATAAATAGGTTTGATGAGCATTTAGCTGGTTAAAAGCCTCTACTAATTGTTTTTGGTTTTTATTTTCACTGTAATTTCCAACTGAAAGAATGATTTTTGAATTTTCAGGAATATTGTGCTTTTTTTTAATGTTTAATGATGATGTTGTGGAAGTTTCTTTAAAGTCATGGAAATTTGGAATAAGTTCAATGTTTTCTGCCTTTATTCCTAGAGATTCAACAATCCTTTTTTTTATTCCTTTACTAATTACAGTTAGAATAAGGTGTTTAGAATTGGCAATTTTTTCAATGTAATACCTTTCTTTTTCAATTTGAGTCGATGATAAACCGATTGAGGCATTAAGATAGTTTATGCCGTGTATGGTTACAATACCTTTTACCTTATTGTTTAAGCAGAAATCTATAGCGTCAAACGAATATGGACTAATTCCATGAATATGTACAGCATCATATCTTTTACATATGAATTTAAAGTAGTTACATGTTGCTCTGTAAAGTAGTAATCTATTAAAACCCGCTTTGTTGTATTTTTTTCTTTGTTTAAAAGCGTGATATATAGATTTGGGGCCTAAAAAAGAAAGCATTTTAGAATAATTTCTTTTAAGAAAATTAAGGTTTTTGTAACGAATCGATTTAGTGAAATTAGATTGGGTTAAAACATCAATATTTAATTCATTAAACTTAGCTAACCCAAGAGTAATACTAGCAACCATATAACCAAATCCACTTTGGTTTTTATTAAATCCTTTTAGAGTAGGAATGGTTAAATATGAACTAAATACTAAAACTTTCAAAATAGTTTATTTTAATAACCCCCTTGCGTTTTGTTTGGTAAGGAGTAAAAATTTTTAATGACTCGACTATTCTTTTAAGTGTTTTATAAATTCCTTTGCTCGATTATAGTCGACAGGGCTTCCAATATCAATCCAAAACCCTAAAATCGGATTAAAAATTAAGGTCCCTCCCTCAACTACAACTTCATTCATTAAATCAGTTATATCATAGAATTCATTCTTAGGGATTTTCTGAATTAATTCTTTTTTAAGGATATAAATCCCTGCATTTGAATGATAGGCGTAGGATGGTTTCTCTTTGAACGATTTTACTTGCTTCCCTTCAGTTTCAAAAATGGCATAAGGAACATCAACCTTATATTCTGTAGATGAAACAGCCATGTCAGCATTGTTTTCTATTAATTCTAGATATAGGTTCTCAAAATTAACATTTGTAAACAAATCACTATTCATTAACAAAACATGGTTAGATTCAAACTGATCAACTAGTGATAAAGCCCCTGCAGTGCCAAGAGGTTGGTTCTCCCAAATGTATTCGATTTGGATGCCTTTACTTGAGCCATCACCGAAGTAAGATTCAATTTGTTCACCCAAATATTTAACAGAAATGTATATTTTTTTAATTCCAAAACTGATTAATCGGTCAATATTGTGTTCAATTATTGGCTTGTCACCCAATATCAACATCGGCTTGGGTGTAGAATCGGTTAAAGGACTTAATCTTTTACCTCTACCTCCCGCCATAATTAAGCATTCCATGGGCAACATGGATTTGGTCTTTTCTAAATCAATTATTTTTTTAATTTTCCCTTCTTTTGTAAGGATAGGTAACATTTTAATATCCCTCTCTCTGTACTTTTTCAGGTCCAAAAACTCTTCTGAATCTGTTGCGTGAAGGAAATTTTTATTGCAAATTTCAGATAGTGGTTGGTTTAAATTCTGATTTTTAATCAAGGCTCTTCTGATGTCACCATCAGTAAGTGACCCTAATATTTTATCATCACCATCGGTAACAAATAAGATTAGTCTACTAATAGACTCTTTATACAAGAGCTCATTTAAAATAGCCAATGCATCTAAAACAGTGGCGTCTTGATTGATGGTAAGGTTACTTAGGTTCATAGCTTAAAGTTAATGTCGAAGAAGCTCTTTTTTAGGTTAACAATGTCATCTTTTTTTAACATATTCATGATTTTTAAAGTAGCATTTCCTGTTCCATAGAGTTGGTCCTGACTTTGAATAGCCTCTTGAAACCCAGAACTTAATGCTTTTTTCAAACTACTTAGAATATCTTTTTCTTTCGGCATGCAGTTCAACACACTCTCAGGGGCCACTCGGCCTTTTTGACGGTCACCAATATTAATTGTAGGAATATTGAAATAAGGGGCTTCAATTACGCCGCTGGAAGAGTTTCCAATCACAACATCGATATATTGCAATGCCGATAAGTATCTTAGTTGACCAAGAGATTTAAATTCTACGGCCTTTTCGTTGTTTTGACTAACGTACTCTTTAATCATTTGGTTAATAACCTTACCATCTCTATCAGAATTGGCGTGGGTAAAAATCATGCGTAAGCTCTGAATTGAGTCTAACGAGTTTAAAATAGACTTGAATTGGTTTTCAGCAGTAGACTCTTCAAGTGTAACAGGGTGATAAGTTATTAAAGCACATTGTTCTCCAATATTAAAATCTATAGATTTTTCAAACTCTTCTTTTGACAAAAGAGGTGAGGTTTTGATGGAGTCTAATCCAATGGCACCAACATTAAATACTCTGGAAGGGTCCTCGCCAAGTTGTATAACTCTATTCTGATAATTCTCGGTTGAAGTGAAGTGCCAGTAGCTCATTTTTGTTATTGCATGACGAATTACTTCATCATAAGCTCCTTCAGTTGTTTCGCCGCCATGAATATGAGCAATTGGAATGTTTGCTATAGACGCAGCAATTGCAACAGCAAGCATTTCAGTTCGGTCACCCAATATGATTATTAATTCAGGCTTTAATTCTTCAAACGCAATTGCAAAAGAAGAAAGAGCAACTGATATAGATTTGGAAATACCAACAGCAGAATCCGAATCATCCAAACATTCAATTTTTTTAACAATAGGAAAACCATCATTGATGATTTCGTTAACAGTCATTCCATATTCAGGAGATAAGTGCATGGCTGTTGCCATTAACTGTAAATCAATATCCGAATCGTCATCCAAAGACTTAATTAAAGGTTTTAATAAACCATATTCAGCGCGGGTACCAGTTACTACACTAATTTTTTTCATTTATAATGAGATTAACTCGTCTTGTTCAAAGTTTGATTTTGCTATTGTTCCAACAACTTCATCCCATTTCATTGGAGAAATACCACTTCCCGACCTTTTAACTGTTAAATTATCTTCTGTTAAAACATCTCCTTGCTTTATATCTTTGGCTGCAACTATGGATTTTCTAGCAACAGCTCTGTTTTTTAGTTCAGCTTTTGCAGGTTCTTTAATTCCGCTACCAGATACAGCAACTTCTACGTTTCTAATGGCAGCTACCATGTCTTTTAGTTCGTTCGGCTCTAAAGAAGCAGCGTGATCGGGTCCTTCCATTGTTCGGTTCAAAGTAAAATGTTTTTCAATTACTCGAGCACCTAAAGCTACAGCTGCAATTGGCACTTCAATTCCTAAAGTATGATCAGAATACCCAATCTGTACACCAAATTCGTTTTGGATATGTAGCATAGCTTTAAGATTTACATCTTTCATAGCCGTTGGGTAATCTGTAGTGCAATGCAGAACAGTGATGTTTTTTTTATCTGTTCCATTATCAAGAAGTGCATTTAATGCTTCTTGAATTTCGAAAAGCTCAGCCATTCCTGTTGATAGGATGATCTTTTTGAAATTCTTAGAAATTGCTCTTAAATATGGAAGGTTCGTAATTTCTCCCGATGGGATTTTCGCGTGTTCAAGTCCAAGCGATTTTAAGTAATCCACGCTATCTAAATCAAAAGCGGTTGAGAAAAATGAAACCCCTTTTTCTGTAGCATAATCTTTCAATTCATCATGATCAGTTTTAGATAATTCTAGTTTTTTAAGCATGTTGAACTGAGAGTCTGCATTTCCTGTATTATCCTTTTGATAATCGGCTTTTGAAAGCGACTTGGTAACCAACTTCTCTGCTTTAAAGGTTTGAAACTTAACGTAATCGACTCCCGCATTTGCTGCTACGTCAATTAACTTTTTAGCTAAGTTTTTATCCCCATTATGGTTTACACCAGCTTCGGCAATTATAATAGTTTTTTCACTCATAATATTCTTCCTGGATTTCCAACAATTTTTGAATGATCAGGGATATCCTTTAAAACAACTGTTCCTGCTCCGATGATTACATCTTTGCCTATTGTAACCCCTTGTTTTATTACAGAATTCGCACCTACAAAGGATCTGTCCCCAACTTTTACATTTCCTGCCAACACGGCTCCAGGAGCAACGTGAACAGCTTCGCCAATTTTACATTCATGATCTATAGAACAGCCAGTGTTTAAAATGCTGTAATTTCCTATTTCAACAAAGGGATTTACGCAAGCTCCTCTTGCTACAAGAACGCCTTTTCCAATTGAAATGTGGGTAGAAACGTTAGCTTCAGGATGAATGAGAGTCATTATGTCCTGATTGTTTTTTACCAATAAATTAGCGGTTTTAAACCGGATGTTGTTGTCTCCTAAACCTAAAACAAATTGATATTTCTTGCTTTCAAAATCGAAACTATCATCCGTTTCACAGCCCAAATACTCTAATGAAAATGGATTTTTAGTTGCTTCAATTTTATCGGTATAAGCAATAATATTTTCCCCCAATAATTCAGCCGCTTCTATCACGACGTAAGCATGACCCGAATAACCCGCTATGACAATATCCTTATCTAACACTACTCGGAATATTTACCACCCTTTCTTCAAGCCAGGTTGCGTTAGGTAAATCTGTTTTCTGACAATTACTGAACATCGGCATTGTGCTAACTAATTGCCAAATTGGCCTTGTCATAACTCCAGAACTATTCATTTTTTCTAAGAAGATGTTTCTTTCTTCAAAATCATCAAACAAAACTGCGTTTAACCAATAGTTAGATGTTTCATTCTCTACATCACTAAAAAACTTAACAGGCGAATCTTGGAAGAACTCAAAGTATTTATTTGCTAATTCTCGTTTGCTTTCAATGAATTTTGGCATTTGCTCCAATTGAGCTAAGCCTAATGCGGCATTGATATTTGGCATTCTATAGTTGTAGCCAATTTCATCATGTCTGTATTCCCATGGATGTGGGATTTTAGACTGAGTAGATAGGTGTTTTGCTCTTTTCGCTAATTCCTCATCATTAGTAACTAAAACACCTCCACCCCCAGTAGTCATAATTTTATTTCCATTGAAGCTGATAGCTCCGATTTTCCCAAATGAACCAAGGTGCTTTCCTTTGTAATAACTTCCTAAAGCTTCAGCCGCGTCTTCAACCAGTTCAATATTATATTTTGAACAAATTTCAACAATGTCATCAATTCTGCATGCATGCCCAAAAGTGTGCATTGGCATACAGGCCTTTATTCTGTTTCCAGAAGTTTTATTGTAACATTCACCATTTCTCATTTCAGTATTTTCATCTAAAAACAACTGTAATGATTCAGGTGATAAACCCATTGTTTCCTTATCTACATCAATAAAAACAGGAATTGCATTTGCATAAGTAATTGCGTTAGTGGTAGCAATGAATGTTAAAGGTTGAGTTAAAACTTCATCATTAGCCTTAATTCCAACAAGCTCCAACCCTAAATGAAGAGTGTTTGTTCCATTGACACAAACAACAGCCTTTTTAACCCCAATAAATTCAGCAAGTTTTATTTCGAACTCATCAACAAACTTTCCAACGCTTGAAACAAAGGTGGAATCTATACATTCATTAATGTATTTCTTTTCGTTTCCTTTAAATAGAGGTTCGTGGAGAGGGATGAATTCCAAAGTATTAAACTCCTTTCTTATAAAGTCGATTGTATTTTTAATAAAACTCTCTTTCAACATCAATCTTACATTTTAGAGTCCAAGTACTTACCTGTTTCTTTATGATTAAAGTTTGGAATCATAGTATTAAATAGGTCTACAATTTGATCTTTCTCCCAATAACCTACTGATCTCATTTGTCCGATTTCCTTATCAAACAAATCGATCTTATCTTGATCAATTGAAAGCTCGTTTTTAATTATTCCTAAATTCTCAAATCTTTCTAGGTCTAAAGTTTCATTCTCAGTAAAGAATTCCTCAAAATCTTTTTCTCCAGTAGTATCACTCTTATTAAACAAACATGGCCATTTACCTTCTTGAGGAAGCGTTTTTACAAGTTCACGAGCTTCGTCTTCAGTTTCGCATAAATGAGGCTCAAAACCTTTCTCTTTAAGGTATTTTATAGCTATATCAGCGAATGAAATTAAATCCAAAGCTTCGCTTAATTTTGGAAAAAAAATGTCTCGGTTTTCACCAAATAAACAAGACATTAAGCAAAGTTCTCCAGCTTCTTTAGGAATAACAAAATATCTTCTAATATCATTGGGAGCAACTATTGGCTGTCTTTTTTCAATTCTCATATTGAACCCATGCAGAAGAGAACCATCTGAAAAAGCAACATTGGCAAACCGTGCAGTAGAAATATCAATGTCTTGACTTTCCTTCATTAAATAAAGTTCCATGATTCTTTTAGAACCTCCCATCATATTTACAGGGTTAGCAGCTTTATCTGTTGAAACACAAAAGTATTTTTTTGTCTCATTAGCTACCGACTGCTGAATTGTTTTTTGTGTGTTAAAAACATTCACATCAATCATTCGCATTAATGTAAATGGATCTTTTTCACTTCTTACGTGCTTCAGTGCAGATAAATTTAATACATAGTCATAATTGCCGTCCGATTTTATAAAAGCATCATATTCTAAGGATCCAATATCCAAGGCGTAAGTTTTAAATTCTCCTGAAATGTAACCCATTGATGATCGTAGCGATCGCACAAGTTCAACCATGTTATTTTCTGAAATGTCTACAACATGAAGTTTTTCTGGATTTCTTTTGAATATTTCCTCAGTCACTGCTTGCCCAATGGAACCCGCCCCCCCTAAAACAAGAAAGGATGATTGAGAAACCAATGATGAAATTTCTCCTTCTAGTCGATCGATATCGTTTTTAAACAATTCTTCTTTTCTGCCAATAAGTTGTAATAAATTCATTTAGCTTATATTCCTAATTACCGCTTTATATTTTTGACCTGGCGACCTTTATTTTATTTATCAAAATCATGTGGATAAATTTTATCCCTCCGAAAAACATCCCATAAAGAATTCCATAAAAAACAAATCCTTTTTTTACTGGATTAATTGGTAAAACAGGCTCATCAATTATTTTGAATATTTTTTTGCTTTCTCTAGCTGAAAACTCAGTCATTTCTAAACTTTGAATTGTAGTAGCTAACATAGTTGAAAGGATTTCGATATCTTTCATTAATTCAAGTTTTTCAATGGTTTTTTTTGTTTTAACAACATTAATAGTTCTATCATTTAACTCAGCATATCTATTGTTTTTATAACTTAAAACACTTTCAATAGAGTCTTTTTTTTGTTTTAAAAGTGACAACATTTCATTTTCTTGATGAAGCATGTTTTCAAGAAAATAATTATAAATCGTATTTAAGTATATTTTTGCAAATGCATGTGAAAATTCTTCATGTTCAAATGTTGTATTTAGTTTAATTACACTGTTTTCTGGTGACACATTAATACTGATTGCACCATTTAATATTTCACTATATATAACAGTCATTACTTTTTCTTCAATTAATGAGCCTTTAAATGGACTTTTTGATTTGATTTCAATTGTATCCTTTCGTCCACTAGGTTTTTTAAATATAATAGGTTTAATAAGGTTTAAATAGTGGTTAACTAACTTGTCTGTTTTACCGTTTATTTCCACACTTGTCAAAAGAGTAGAATATATAATCCGTTTCGACTTTCCAATTTCAGAGAAGTTTTCTGGAGTCAATAAGTTCCCGCTTGAATTATCATTTAAACCAAAAGATTTAGCGATGCTAAGATAAGATGAAAGCCCCCCTGAAGAAGGCGTTTCAATTATCACTGAACTTACAGAGGGGTAATTAGGTTTTTTAAAATAACCAACCCCTACTCCTAGTAAACAACCTAAAACACCAAATAAAACAATGTATTTCCATTGTTTTTTAAATTGCATATAAAAACGCAGAACAGTAAGTATTACCTCTGTTATGTTATCTCCGTTTTTTTCTTTTGATTGATCCATGTGATCAAGGGTTAATTTGTTGAGCTAAAACCCAGAAAGTGGCCAATCCAGTTAGTTTTAAACTCAGATTTTCAATGGTTCTATTCCAGTCAATTCTATTTTCTTCTGTTTTTTCTTTTTTTGGTTTTTTAGGCTCAACTTTTATAATATCCCCCTTTTTTACTGTTGGCCTTATTAACCCAAAGAATTTACTATCCTCTACTAAACCATTTTGTCGAATGACATAAACGTTATACTTTTTGGCATTTTTCCCGAAACCTCCACCGTAATTGCGAATATAACGACCTGCACGCTTGTTTTTTGAGTAAGGGCAACTGATTTTAGCATCACCATTTTTGCTGTGCGCAGTGTATCCAATTTCACCCATAATACTAACAATGTTAGATTCTTTTGGTATGTGAATTACATCACGGGGTTTAATTAGATAATTGTATTTTGATTTCTCCGACTTAATTAAGTCTCCTATTTTTATAACAACAAGCCCTACAGAGTCTTCTTCTCTTTCTATATATCCGCCTTCAAGAAAAGCTTCTGGAGTAATACCACCAGCTCTTTGGAGCAAATTAAATAATTTTTCCGATTTTCCAGATAGTGAGTAGCTACCTGGGTATTTCACTTCTCCTACAATTGATACTACTTGCTGGAATGAAAATTCAGGTAATCTTCTAATGTGAACAATGTCATAAGGTTTTAGTTTAAAATCTTCAGTACTAGTCAAATCAACTTCTATAACATTTACATATCCATTTTCTCCTTTATTAAAATCAACCCGTTCAATATCTACCTTAGTTAAATCAGCACTTTCTTTCACCCCTCCAGCGATTAAAATAAGGTCTTTTAAAACCATATTGTTTGAGTAAGAATAATTATTTGGCTTTCTAACAATTCCGGCGATTCTTACGGTGTGGTTTTCCTCTAGTTTTCTTTGGTCAAAAATATTTACTACATCATTTGATAAAAGAGTAGGGCCAAAACTAGCCCCTTTATTTTTAAAAAGTTCTTCTAGATTCACTCGAATTAAATCACGCGACCCGTTTTGATTTAGCCTGTAAATATGTCCCACCGTTAGTAAAGAAGCTGTTATAGGCCCTCCCGAACGCTCAATCAACTCTTTTAAAGACTCGTTTTCAATATAAGAGTACTGTCCGGGTGATATTACAGCACCCTGTATAGAAACCGGATTTAAAATAGATTCATCAATCTCATAAAAGGAAATCTTATCACCCGATTTAAGTTTGAAAGAAAGGTAGTCCTTTTTTGCTACATCAATTATTCTTATCCCTTGATTTGTAGGCCTTTCAACATGAGCTGTTCCGTCAAAATATTTAGAGGAGATACCTCCAGCATAAAGCAATAAATCGGAAATGGTTTCATCGTTTTTTAGTTCAAACTTTAAAGGCTTCTTAACACCTTCTGCTAAAACTATATTGTTCACTGCTGGGACGAGAATAAAATCACCATCATTCAAATATTTATAGCTGCTAGTCTCCGGACTGTTTAAAAATTTATATATATCTAATTGGTCAACTTGTCCATTAGCGTGAATAATTTTAATATTTCTCAAAGACCCAAGTTCTGTTACTCCACCAGCCAGGGATAAGAAATTAAAAGCACTATTAATGGATGGGATGCTATATGTCCCTGGTGAAACCACTTCACCTACTACGTTTACACTTATAACTTTAGAGTAACTTATTTCTATTGATATTTTTGAGTTTCGTAAATCGTATACTCTTGCAAAAGCAGATTTTATAATTTTTTGAGCATCGCTAAATTTCTTTCCTTTTAAACTGATTCTACCCACAAGAGAAGGAGTGATATTCCCATATTCATCTAGAGTAAAAGTTCCGCTAAACTCAGACGTTCCCCAAATCACAATACTTATCACGTCTCCTGAGCCTAAAACATAGTTGTACGGAGCTTTTATTCTATCACTGTTTTTTTGAATATGTACTGAACCATCAACAAAAATGTTTTTACCATAAACTCCTATTGTTGAATCTTCTTTTTCTTCGGCAAGTTTTATATCAGGGACAACAATTTCAACTTCCTCCGACGGGTTTAATTCAGCATTTTTACTTAAATCGTCAGAGGCTTCTTTAGGCGATAATTCACCATTAAAATATTGACGTTTTAAGGAGTTTATTTCTGATGACGAAAGTCCCATTTTTTGAAGGTCTTGCTCGGAGGTAACTCCTAGGTCCTTTAAGTTGGAAACATTTAACTGACTAAGCATAGTTCCTGAAAGGAAAATCAACAATATGGATAAAGCTTTGCGCATTAAAATATTTTTGGAGCAAAAATAACATTAAAATTCATATAATAAAATTCAGCATCTTTTCGAAATACTTAAATTATAAGGAGTTAAGGGCTTTTTTGGTATGATTTGTAAGGATAAAAAACAATAAGATGCTAAAAGAGGATAAGACTTGAATTATACAACAAAAAGAAATTAGATTAATCAATACTTTTAGTAATAGCTCAATATTTTAAGTTTGAATATTTAATGTTAATAGGTATTTTTATATTTAATGGAAAATATTTTTGAATCTTCTCTTTTTGATAGTATAAACATCAAACAAGAGATTCTGGGTAACAAAGAGTTAAAATCAACGATTAACGCTGTCGCTTTAGAGTTTGTTAAGGCTTATAAAAATGGAAACAAAACTCGGTTTTGCGGAAACGGGGGTAGCGCGGCTGATGCTCAGCATATTTCTGCAGAGCTAAGTGGAAAGTTTTATTTTAATCGGCCACCTTTAGACTCTGAAGCGCTTCATGTTAACGGTTCTTTTATTACTGCCGTTGCTAATGATTATTCTTTTGATGTTGTGTATGAGCGAATGGTGGAGGCTCAGGGTAAAAAGGGGGATGTTTTTGTCGGAATTTCTACTTCTGGTAACTCCGCGAACGTTTTGCTAGCAATGAAAAAAGCGAGAGAAATTGGTATGAAGACGGTTGGCCTTACAGGAAGTGAAGGAGGTAGAATAGCTGAATATGCCGATTATTTAGTCGCTGTTCCTTCAAATGACACTCCTCGTATTCAAGAGGTTCATATTCTTGTTGGGCATATTATTTGTCAAATAGTTGAG
>MDSV01241014.1_pt1 | contig 26299 bp, 23 predicted proteins | sample 810851 | NCBI WGS metagenome assembly MDSV01 (sample SAMN05326640, study PRJNA326480) | marine metagenome | isolation source: seawater | place: Atlantic Ocean: North East | collected 2012
CAAAAATAAAAAAACGAGAAAAAATAGAACATTTAAAAATAATAAAAAGGTACGATAAAAAATTGAAGTAATAATATTAATTAAATATTTATATTATTAAAATGAAGTTAATAGATTGTAAACAAAACGGACGGTATATGTTCTTCTATAATAAAGTAGCAAATAAAAAAAACAAATATTTTGTAGGAAATTTTCATTTATTATTTCCAAATGAATTAATAATATCAAACTGGGAAAGCAATGGTATTAAACAACAAGGTATTTTGTCCATACCCAGAGCCTGGATAAAAAAAGCATTGACATTAAATGATGTGGTTAATAATACTATATTACCTGAAGATATAGTATTAAAAATAGGAGAATATTAAAATTAGTTTAACTTTTTTCTAGTGCCACGCGAGTGCTTTTTTTTACGTTTATTTTTTTTCGTTGAATTATTTTTTTTAGATTGTTTTTTTCCTGTTATATTTTTGTTATTATACATATTTTTTTTATGCAAATTCAATAATTTTTCATAAATATCTATTGGTATAACATTATCTTCGTCTGTTATTTTTTCATCTTCTTCAATAGTATCTTTATTGGGAGGTATGAAAATATGTAGACCAGCGGGTGTAATCAAACCGTTATGTTTTTCTAAAATTGGTATATCATTTTGTAAAAATAAATTTTTTATATTGAAACCCAAACTTTGAACGTCTCCTTTTTTATTTTTCGTGTATATATAATCACACGTTTCTAATTCAGGTTTTAAATCAGGAATTACGAATGATTCCATTATATATTATAATTATTTATTATTTATATGATTTTGTGGTCCAATCATATTTATTATTTGCAACATTAATTGTGTTACTTTTTTGTTTTATTTTCTTTTCATTTTTTTCCATATCTTTTTTTATAAATGGTTCGGCTAAATCGGGATTACAATAAAAATATTCTAAATCATAATTTTTCACGCAATTATCATATACAATAGATAAAATATCAACTTGTTTTTGTGCTATATTATCATCATGGAAATTAGGAAACGTGAATGTTTTTTCACAAAAGTTATCAATTTGATCCGTTAATTTGTATTCAAAATCCTGAAAATGATTTTGTTGAATTATATTTTGTATACCGTCAATTTCAATTAGAACACTAGGTGGGTATATTTCTCTAAATTTTTCTTCGTAAGTTTTATCATTTTTGTCATATTTGCGGTCGTCTTTTTTTCTTTTAACACATGGCATTGTTATAATATAAATAACTTGCTATTTCGTTTTTAAATTGCTTTTTATTATTAATTTCATAACCATTTTTCTTACACATTAAAATCAACTCTTTACAAATTTCATGACATTTTTCATAAACTTTTATATTTTCATCATAATAACTGTTTAACCAATTTTGAAAATCATTTTTATTATTTATTTTCATATTTTCTCGTAGAGAAGCGTGTAATTTTTGTAAATTATTCATTATTTAAAATATATTTTATACTTTAAATAATTTAGTTATATAATCTTTTGATATTGGATTCATATTTGCTTTCACGACTATTTTTAATGAATTTAATAATTGCGGAAACTTGTTCTCTATTTTCAATACATTCATTCAAACATTTTTCGAGAAATTTAAATGTTAATGGTGATGTAATTTTAGTATTTTGAAACTTTAATTTTCCATCAGAAATTTCAATAGTCGCATGTCCTAAATTATTTTCTTCGGTATAAACTAAAATTTTATCAGTAATATTATTTTTTGTACTACGTATATCCTTTACACGATCTTTTAATTTTTTTTCTTGGTTATCTAAAGCCACCCATTCCTTAATATTCTTCTCGAATTCCATTTATTATATAATATCAATAAATTTTAATATAATTTTCATAAATATATTAAATTAGGGTAATAATTATTTAACGGCGTCTACGACGGCTTTTGCGTTTACGGCTCTTTCTACGTGATTTGCGAGATTTTCTACGTTTACGACTACGGCTCTTTCGGGAACGTTTGCGTGTTCTGCTCTTTCTACGTCTCTTACCACCTTTCATATTAAATAAACTTTTACCTTTTTTTGTTGTTTTGAACAAAGTTCCAGTTAATAATGCTGGTAAGCTTAATGCTTTTAAAAATCCTCCCTTTTGGTTAGGCATTATAAATTATGGTTAGATTTTTTTTAACGCATTGATTATTAATTTACTACGCAGTAATAAAATAAAAATTCCTAAAATTAATAAAAAACTGATTAGAACCAATAATATAGAAATAAAAATATATGGATATATTTCTTGCATTAACATATCAATAACCGGTTTCATAATTTTTTTAAATTCATCTTTAACATCTTTTCGGTCTAAAATTTGAATACATTCTTTTAATAAAAATTCTTTTATGTTGTTACTCATTTATGAAAAGCAAATAAAAAAAATATAAAATGCGGACTAGTTTGTATATTTTTTTGATAATAAAAATTAAATGAGTAGTATGGATTATAAATTGGATAATAGTTTTCCATTTGATAAAATCACTTTAGCAAATCCTTCAGGATTGCAAGGAGGTTCATATTTTTCAAAAATAAAGTTTGAAGAAGATGAATTATTATTTCAAACTCCTAAATGTTTAACAAAAAATGGAATACATAAGACAGGTAAAAAAATTTATACTGATTTACAGTTAACATTTGACGATTCAGTATTTATTAATTGGGTAGAAAATATGGAAGAAAGAATTAGAGATTTGATTTATGAAAAAAGAAACATATGGTTTAATAACGAACCAGATAGAGAAGAAATAGAATATAACTGGAATTCATGTCTTAGAACATATAAGCAAAAATTTCAATTGTTACGTGTTTATGTTCCAAAAATAAAAAATTCAGATCAAGAACAAATACAGATATGGGACGAAGAACAAAATACATTAAATTTAGACGATATACAATCAAAAAATAAATTAATAAATATTATAGAAATAACCGGTTTAAAATTTACAAATCAATCATTTCATTTAGATTTTTTATTAAGACAAGTAATGGTTTTCAAAGAAAAAAAAACATTTGATAAATGCTTAATAAGTTTAAATAATAAAAAATTAGAGAAGGAGGATAATGAGGAGAAAGAAGATGATGAAAATATTGCTGGTTTAGAAAATAGTGAAACAGAAGATAATTTAGCAAAAGATTTAGAAAAGAAAGATTTAGAAAAAAAAGATTTACAACAAAACATGGCTAGAAAAATTCTACTATGGTGGAGAAAGCAGAGAAAAAATAAAAAAGTATCAAAAGATTTAGAAAAAAAAGATTTAGAAAAAAAAGATTTACAACAAAACATGGCTAGAAAAATTCTACTATGGTGGAGAAAAAAGAGAAAAAATAAAAAAGCATCAAAAGATTTAGAAAAAACTATAAAAATACCGATTCATATAAAACCTTTAGAACAAATTAATGAAGTAGATATAACTATCCCAGTTGAGAATGAAATAATGAATTTGAAGAAACCGGAGGACGTTTATTTAAATATTTATAAAACTGCCAAAAAAAAAGCAAAAGAAGCAAAAGCAATTGCAATAAAAGCATATTTAGAAGCCAAGAGAATAAAAAAAATATATTTATTAGATGAAATTGATTCAACAGATTCAGAATCCGATGAAGATTTTTTAGATAGATAACATTTGATTTAGGCATTTTATGTGTTTACAAAAAAATATTTTCCCTATTCTATTTATATAATGAACTTGAACAAATTGATTAAAAAGATTACCAATAATCAATTATTAATGATTGTTGCGGCAGTAGCTTTAGTATATGGTTTTTATCATTATTCTGGTCAAAAAATGCTTGTTACAGATAATATGGCTAACACAGCACCATCGCAAGCAGCATCCATGGGAGTTAGACCAGCTAATCCTTTAGGAGGTAATGGGGGCGTAGGATCAGCCAATGGACTTGGAACAAGTCAAAATGGATTACAAGCGAACGCATCGAAGAAACGCGTTGTTGATCCCAAAGAATTATTGCCAAAAGCAGGTAGTTCGGAATTTTCTAAACTCAATCCTAACAATGGCGATCTTTCAAGTGTAAGTTTATTAAAAGCTGGTCATCACGTAGGAATTAATACAGTAGGAACTAGTCTAAGAAATGCTAATTTACAATTGAGAAGTGAACCTCAAAATCCTAGAATGTCAGTAGGACCATGGAACCAGAGCACTATCTCTGGAGACACTATGAGACGTAATTTAGAAATTGGTAATTAAACGCAAATAAATAATATAACATTTGATATATTATTTATTATATATATATGTCTTCATTTAAAGAAAATATGTTTGGTTATATTCTTATTGGATTTGTAGTTATGTTCTGTTTAAAAATTTATTCAGAATCTGATGCTTTTAATTTGAAATGTATTGAATCCAGTGTAGATGGAAATACATATTGTGTTCGTGAAACACCAAAATTAGAATTAGTTGCCAATTTATTAGCAAGTGTAACCGTTAAATTAAAAAAATTGGTAAAGCATATGGAAAAAAAATATCCAAATCGTGAAAACGTTAAGCGTTTGGTTAGTGGTTTTAATCCAAAAAAAATAAATGAAACATTGCCTACAAGCCAGTTTACAGCTTATTCTGAAAATAAAGGAGAAAAATTAGCTTTTTGTACAACAACTACAAAACACGGGACAAAATTAATCGATGAAAATACTTTGACATTCGTGGGTATACATGAGATTGCTCACATAATGACAAAGAGTATAGGACATAAACCAGAATTTTGGAGAAATTTTAAATTTTTATTACAGAACGCAAAACAAATAGGAATATATCAACCAATCGATTATAAAAAAAAACCAAAGGAATATTGTGGTATGGATATTACAGACAATCCTTATTACGATTATTAAACTATTTTACCCATTGTTGATATTTATAAATAATATTATTTTCTAATTTATAAGGAGTTTCATGCTTAAGCTGAAATTTACTGGGAATTTTTGGAAAAAAAACATCACATTCAAACTCGTTATCTATAACAGTAACCAATATTGATTTAACCAAATCATTTTCCAGAGCATAATTGTATATTTGTGTTCCACCAATAATCCATGTATTTTTATTTGTTTCTTTATAATGATTTTTAATTAAATTTATATCGTTATAAACTATTACATTTTTTTGTTTGATTATATCTTTTTTAGATGATATAATTATATTTTTTCTTTTAGGCAAAGGTTTATATTTGTTAGGCAAACTATCCCATGTTTTCCTACCCATAATTACATTATTTTTATTTTCAAAAGAAGTGGTTAAATATTTAAATCGTTGTAAATCAGAAGATAGATGCCATGGAATAGTATTTTTAAAACCCATTCCCCTATTTTTACACATAGCTACAATTATATTCATTTGATTATATAATTAATTATATATTATTTATTTATATATGTTGGAAATATTCAAAATTTTTTATAAGAAAAATGATAAAATAGAAAAAATATATGTTTTTGGCAAAAAAAATGATTTGAAACACACAGATTTGGAAAATAAAGGTCCAGTAGAATATATAAATTCGTACATACATAAAGATGATACTGTTATGACCGTGAAACAAAAAATTTTTTATTTTTTAAAAAAACAAATACCAATAGATGAGATGTATTTATTTTCAAAAAAGAAAGAAACATTATCACCTGAAAAAGTTTTCAATGATTTAACACAAAATGGTTCTGTAAATTTAGATGCACAAAAGATAAAAAATTATTTTACCAACTTAAATGACGGTGAGCTGAAATTAAAAGATGACAATAAAGAAGAATATTTATTTGAAGATTTCAAAACAAACCTAAAAGAAAAAGAATATGATGTTGACATACCGTTAGGATTTAAATTTATAATTAAAAAGAAGCTATTGAATACAGTAGATCCTTATAAATTTGTTACTATTGACAATCTATTAAAATATAATTTTGAATATACATTTTCAGGGGAGAATAATAAATTATTATTTGAATATGGCGATCTTATAGATAATACTATATATTTAACATATGCTGAAGATGTATTGTCTCATCACGGAACAAACGAAAGAGACATAATTAAATCATATTTTCCCAATTTATATAATGATTATTTGCGAAAAGATAACCTAATAACATTTCAAGATATTAAAAAAAATAGAAATCAAAAGTTGAATGAAGATAATAAAATAAAAAATTTTTATGATGATAAGCAAAATGAAAAAGTAGATTTGTTTTATGAACTAAATGACAATGAAAAAAAATATAAACATGGAATAAAAAAAATAATGTTTACCATACATCAAGACATTAAAATGAAAATACCTTTGGAAACAATATTTAAATTAATAAAGACTAGTGAAAAAGTACCATTGATAAAATATAATCCGGGTAATAGAAGAGAAAACATTTATAGATTATATACAAATAAAATTTCAACTGATGGTAAAAAAATACCTTATTTATATAATTTTAAAAAAAAGAAAAATGAAATTATAAAAATAGGTCAAGCCCTGGCTACGAAAAAGAAATTGGGATTTTATATACGTCATAAAGAAGGGGATAAGTTGATACATATTTTTTGTGAATTATTAGAAAATAGTTTAATGGAAGTTCATATCAAATTTGATAATGAAAGAGATGTAAAAAATATAGAAGAAATTATTAATAAGACAATAAATACAGAGATATTAGAACCAATATATACATATTTTCAAGATAGTGGACATAAATATTACAAATTTGAAAAATTTGACCACCCTAATATTGAAATAAATAATATTGATTATATATTTAAAATTAAAAATGAAAAAGGTATTGATTTGAAGAACTATACAAATTTATTATCAAATATATTTGAAGTATCTCAATCACTTTTAACAAGCAATAAAAGTATTGCAATGAGATACAAAAAAATTTCATATTATAATAAAATGAATGGGATTAATAGTTTTATCATTGAACAAATGCAACTAGGTAAAGATAGTGAATATATTTTAAAATTATTAATTGATAATTATAATTTATCAACGATAGAGGCAAAAGGACACATAGCTTCAATTTTAAATGAAATAAAACTCCAAGTAGGTGTATATGAAAATAAAAAGATTTTTAGAGATCATCCAGGCTTTCCTATAGAAATATTTCAAACAACTGAGTTAATAAAAGATAAATATGAAAATATTAATATAGTTAAAGTCGATAAAATAAACAATATCAAATACATAAAATACATAAAAATGTATATTGGTTCATTATTTAAAATAATTTTACAAGATATAAATGATAACAGTAAAATAAAAAAAAAAATAGAGCGGATGAATAATATAAAAGAGATATCTATAAAACAAGAAAAAGATAATATAGCTATAGTTGAAAAGGAATTTTCAAAACGATCTAGCGTTAGCATTGAAGATAATAAATTAGAATTATCAGATGACGACTCTTCAGATGATGATTTTTTGGATGGTCTGGGTTTTGGCGGATTAAGCGATGATGATGATGAGGAAAATTCGTTAAAGATTTCCAACAATGAAAAAGGTTCAAGCGATAAATCGCAAGATTTGGATAATCTAGATTTATCTAACGATGAGGATGAAGATGACAATATGGTTGGAACATTGACAAAAGGAAAATCAAAGCAAAAAACAGAAAAGTTAGAGAAGTTAGATTTAAATAAAGATTTAAATAATATTAAATTAAAAGGTTCAAAAAGTTTTTTTATAAAACGATTAAGAGCTAGAGACCCCGGATTATTCAGTAATAACGATCAAGACGATCATTTCCAAGCATATACAAAAGCATGTCAATCACAATATATGAAACAACCAATAGCATTAACGGACGAAGAAAAAAAATGGATTGATAAAAAAGATGAATACGAGGGAATTAAATCCTATGATGAACATATTACATATGGTGTTACACAAAAAAATCATTATATATGTCCTAGATTTTGGTGTTTACGTGATGAAAAAAATGGAGGGAGACAGAGAAGTTTAAGTGTGAAACAAGTGAACGATGGTGCGTGTGGTGGATGGGATGCTGTAATTCCATGGGAAAAAGATAAAATGAAAAAACATGGGGATATGGTTCCACCAGGTAAAAGAATTATAGAGATAAATAGTGAAAGAATGAATTTATTAAATCATTATGATAAAATAAAAAAGGATAACGAAACTGCTCCCGGTCCCGATGGGAAAGGTTTATTAAGTAAAATAGTATACAAACCATATATTCCAAATTTTCAAACAAAGAAAGGAGATAAAATGTGTTTACCGTGTTGTTTCAAAAAGGCTAGTTATGCTGCCGATGAAGAAAAACACTATAGCTTAGTTGAAAAAAGGACAGAAGAGCAAATAAAAAACAAAGAAGATCAACGTTATAAATATATGTATGAACCGTCTTCCAAAATGCCAAAATGTCAAGAAGGTAAAAAATGCATCGTGGAAAAGGGTAAGGAAAAGGGTAAAGTAATTTGGGAAAATATTGTAGGTGAAAAAACAAAAAGAGGATTTTCTATAAAAAATAGTTATGATAGGAATGGAAAGACAAAAAAAAAACCTGATGGAGCACAACAAAAAGCATACGAAAAATGTGACGCAAAACCTAAAAATAATATAAAAGATGAGTATTTTGGAAGACGACGAAAAGAAGATAATGAAACTAAAATTGATGAAAAAGAATCACCTGGGGAAGAATCCGATGATTCAAATATAAATGAAAATCCTTTAACAGTAGCATTTCCTTTACAGAATAAACAATTGGGATATTTATTGCCACAAATATCAAAATTTTTACAGTATAATGTTGTAAATAAATGTTATATTAGTATAAACGATACTGGTTTGAAATCCAATACATATTGTTTATTACGTAAAGGTGTAGAAAGGAAAAAAAATCAAACATTTTTATCATGTATTGCAAATTTATATCATGATGTTTCAAATCGTGGAAGCATTAAAGAAAGAACTATAATAGATAATGTTATTACCGTAAATGAACTAAAAAAAAATATATTAAGTAATTTAAATATAGATAAATTCATTTCTTATCATAACGGTAATTTAATAAAATTATTTGAAACTAAAGATAATATAAAGCCATCAAATGCTTCTATGGATCAAATTAAAAAAAGTACGTTTTATAGAAATATAGAAAAATCACTAAAGACAACAAAGACAAAAGAGGAAATAAAATTAAAGATTGTTTCTGCTTATGAAAATTATAAAAATTTTATTAACAATAATTCGGAAACAATAGATTATAAATATTTATGGGATATACTATGTCTTCCTAGTAAAGAAGGAGGTTTATTTCTTAGTGGAATGAACCTAATTATATTAGATAGTCCCAATGATGATGTTACTGGAAAAATTCAACTAATATGTCCAACAAATGCTTATACAAATACATTGTTTGATCCTGCTAAGCCATCAGTGATACTTTATTCAATGAATAATATATACGAGCCATTATTTTTGTTTAATAAATTAAATAAGAAGAAAGGTAAGAAAAATCTTTATGAAATCATAAAAGCGTTCAATATTAAACAATTGGAGGATTTTTTTCCAGGATTGATAGATATTTTAAAATTCACAACTGATCAATGTAAGCCATTTGTTAAATCAACAACAAACGATTATTTCAAAAATAATATTACACTAGAGACATTATTAAATTATATAGGAAAAGAAAGTATATATGATATTAAAAAACAAATAGTAAATTTCAATTTAAAAGTTATAGGTATAGTAATATCCGACAGTAATACAAATAAAATATTTTTACCATGTAGACCTTCAAATATAAAAGTAGATTTAACGTATGGATATTTTGATGAAATACCAATAAATTCTTATAATAAAACAATAGAATTATTAAAAGAAGTGCAGAGAAACTATCCAAAAATTTTATGTCAACCTAAAAAAAAAGTAATAGATGCCGCAGGTGCTATCATTGGTATAATTACAGAAACAAACCAATTCATTAAAGTGGAAATAGAGCCTAAATATGAGGATTTGACAAATAACTCTGATCATAACTTAGACGAAATAAAAAACATGGTAGATGAAGAAAATTTTATAAAATTAGACAATCAGTTAATTATTAGTAAGAAATTTGATAAGAAGAGACAATCAATAGCGAATAAAATTAAATTAGAAAGTAATTTTTACAACATGTTTCGTGGAATATTTCGCAATGTAATTAATAAAAATGGAAATTTAAAATTTAAAAAGGAGATAAAAAAAATAATAAAAGAAAATTCGATATATCGATATAAAATACAAAATATAAGAGAAGTGATACTTGAATTAATGAAACCAAAAATAAATTGGACGAAATTAAAAATATTTGATAACGACATAGAAATAAAAGATATGGTTAAATGTCTGGGATTAAATGAATCTAAATGTAAAGATGGTAAAACTAAAGAATTTTGTAGTTTTTCTACACAAACAGACAAATGTCAAATTTTTTTACCTCAAGAAAATTTATTTTTTAATAATGTTAACAATGAAGAGATGTATTATCTTAAATTAGCGGATGAATTAATAAGGTATCCAAGATTAAATAAATTTATATTGAATCCTAGAACATTTTTGAATTATAGAGAAATTAATTATAATTTACATGATAATGAAATTATATTATTAGGAGTTTTATTGCGAGATGAATATTTCAACAATATAAAACTTCAAAAAAATAGTAAATTTGTCAATCAAAAAAATATATATGATATAGTTAATCCCATTGATAATAATAATAATAACATATTCAATTTGGAAAATATTAAGAGAACAAAAGAAAAAATCCCATCACTAAAAGAAAAAGTGGAGAATAAAGAAAAAGTGGAGAATAAAGAAAAAGTGGAGAATAAAGAAAAAGTGGACGAAGATGATTTCAACAAATCATGGAACTTATCTACATGTAAAAGAAATGTGGATTTTCAGAATAATAATGATAAAAAAAATGGGGGTAATTTACATTTAATAACAAATGAATTATTAAGTGAGAACGACGATAATAAATTTAGAAGAGATTTTTATAAAATCACAAAACAATGTTCATTTGAAATAATAAAAAACATTATATTCTTACATACAAATAAGAAGATAGACGATGATGAATTAAAGAAAATATTAATTAATAAGATAGCAAGTATGAAAAATAAAGATGAAACAACATATAGAAATGTATGGAACGTTATTCAAAATGAAAAGAAATTTTCAAAAAAAAAAATGTTGCGCAAAACAAAAGATGAAAATGTTATTAAAGATTGTATTGACATTGATGATTATTATTTAACATGGTATGATTATATGATTTTAGCGAGTCACTACAAAATACCATTGATATGTTTTAATAGTCATCATAATTCAAAAATAAGAATGAAAACAGGTTTTATGAATTATATTGTAATTAATAAATCATCAACTTATTATTATGTTTTGATAGGTAATAATGTGAGAATAGAACCAAGTGCAAACAAACCTTATAAACCAAATTATAGTTTATTAAAATACAAAGGTATTCATAGAATAGATAAAAATAATATAATTAAGTTTACTGAAATGGTTAAAAATAATTCATACAAAAACGTAGATGATTATTGTAATAATATTTTAGGACCAAGAAAAAAATCAAAAATAAAAATAAAAATAAGAAAGAAAGAAAATAAATAATTATAATTGATATAATATAATTATTTATGTCTACTACCATGATAATTGGGTAAACGATAGTCATTAATCCTAAGTGTTGATGGTGGTGATAATGGTGTTGACGTTGTTGAATGAATTGAAATATCTGAAGGTGTTGGTGAAGGAATTGGGGAACGTGATATTTCAGCAGTAGGTTCAAAAACATTTTCTGGTGTATATCTACCAATTTGTTGTCTCATTGAAATTACATCATCAGACATATCAGACATTTCTTTGATATCATCTGTAATTTTTCGAATAATAGTAATAATATCTAAAAATTTATTGATTAACATATCACGATGTTTATTTCTTATAATAGGATTAAAAGAATATTTTTGTTTGATATAGTGATATAAATGAGTTTTAAAATGCGATACATATATTTTTTTTATAGAATAAGTAATAACATTGCTGACTTGTATATTTGCCATTTCAGTTGGGTAATCATTATTCATATTAATTAAATGTTCAAATTTATCATATATTGTTGCATTTATATTAAAGTTGTCAATAGAGTATTCTCTTAAAAATGGAAAACTATTCGCGATGAATGTATCAGTATTAAAATTATATTTAAAATACAATTGAATAATAATAGGAATATTGTAATTAGAATACAACAATTTGAAATAAATATTATATAAATTATGTTTTTTAAATACTATATTTGTGTATGGATTTTTTAGTGGCAATGGTTTTGAAAATAACCCGTCTGTATTTATTAGTGCTGTTTTCCATAATGTTAATAAGTCTATTAATGTAAATGTATATACCATATTAGAATGTATTAATGTAATTTTTTTTGAACTATCAATATCTGATAATTTTTTATCCATAAGTAAATTTACTTTATTTGAGTATGTTTTCATTCTTTTTATTTTCCATAATCTGGCAAATTTTTTAAGCGAATTCATTGTTTTTTTTGCTTTTATATAAATATGTTCTGCGCCAGAATCGGTTAAAAAACTTATATGTAAATAATAAAAAAATATTGGATTATGAAATCTCACAGCATCAAAAAAAATAATTTTATATGGTCTTTTATCTTCATATTTTTCAAGTATGTTATCAATAATATTTAATAATACAATCATTTTATATTAAATATATTTTTTTTTGAGATTTAAAACCCAGGGTCATATTCTGTATCAATTTTGCCCAAATCTTCAGATTTTATATATTTAGTTGTATCATTTAATTTAATATTTTCCATAGAGCATTTTTCTTCAACATGCTTGTAAATATCATTTGTAAAGTCTTCTTTTTGTTCTAAAGATTTATCACCCAATTCGTTCATTTTATCAATATCTAAAATTAACTGAAATGCGCTTGTTCCAAAATAACCTTCTTGTCCACACATTATGTTGGATGAAACTCCTGTCATTAAATCTAACTCTCCATGTTTTGCTGCTCTTAAGAACATTTCAGGAGTTTCTTCAAAACTAGCTTTTGCTATCGGACCAATATCATCATTATTTATACCATGTCTAAATATTGAAACCATTTTTTTTGTTGCGCACATTCGGTCACATAATAAATCCAAATGATGTGTATTAATATATGTTCCATCAAAACTGATAGCTTCATCAAATTCATTATATACAGATTGTCTGGCGGCTTCTATCCCCAATAAACGATAAATTTCTTGAATATCATTACTGAATGTTCTTGAAAAATCAATATCATCTCTTCCTAAAATATCCAATAAATTTGTTCCTACAGTATCCAATACCCATATATCTTTTGGTATCCAATTTCCATTGTTTTTCTTCATACTATTTTTTATAGTTCTCGCGTTTATTTTGTTAATATTTTTAATACCTTTTATAATTATATTATTCAATATATTATCTTGTAAATTTCTTAGCATATATATTTCATCAGATTGATCCAATGATTCTTTTTTACTTTTAAATAAAGCTTTAACAATTCTTATTCTAAAAATTAAATTTGATGCGTTAAAATCTGAATAAATACATTGTATTGTTGATTTATAACTATTTTTAATAGCAAAATGTATATCATCCATATTTATATTTTGTTCTAACATTGATTCTCTATCCATTTCAAATCGAATAATCCACTTAGACATTTCATCTTTATCTTCTATATTACATCCACCAGTTCCTTCAATCATTTTTTCAAACATATTGTATTCTTTCATTAAATCTTTGTCTTCATCGATAAGTGTTGCCATTTTATCAGGATCGAAACAAATAGATACTTTTTTAGTTATATCGCGTAAACAAGTATATTCTAATTTATATTTCAATTCTAAGGCTTTTTCTACAGATTCTTCATCTTTATCGTTTAAATAAATAGTAACGCCTGGTTTCTTAGGGTTCGCACTTAATGACAAAATTTCCTCAATTCTAGGAACACCACGAGTAACATTACTTTTACTAGCGACACCAGCAAAATGAAATGTATTCAATGTCATTTGAGTTGTAGGTTCACCTATACTCTGAGCACTAATCATCCCAACCATTTCACCGGGGTGTACTAAAGATTTTTTATATTGTAAAACAATGGTCTCTAATAATAACATAACCGCTTTTTTATTAAATTTATTTACCAATAACAAATCTTTTGGTGATAAGTAATAATAAAATGCAATTTTAAATAATTTAGTTGGTGTAAACAATTTCATTTTTTCTAATGATTTATAAGTTTGATCTAACAACTCATATACCTCTTGAGGTGTTATATTAACAATCGAATCTTTTTGTATATGTAATTGCTTTTGAACATTTGTTATAATTCTATAGAAATTTACAGGTATATGAATTCTGATATTATCTTCGTATTTGAATACATGTTTAATTAAACTTTCACGCGACTCCATCATAATTGATAATATCTTTTTAGTAGAATCTTTTAATTTATTATCTTGAATTTTAATTCTTTTTATAGTGTCTTTTGTAAAATTGGTAGAATAAATATCATTTTTATCTAATGTTGGCATTTGAAAATGAGCATATATTTGTTCGATTGACATTTTTGTAAGTGGTAATGTCTGATTTTCTGTTTTACAAGAATCAATACAATCATAACCATATTTAAATTGGATAATTTTATTTTTATTATTTCTAGCTGTCATATCATAAGCTACTTTAATATCTTCCAATCCTTTAATTAATCTTCTTTGAATATAACCAGTTTGACTGGTTTTAACTGCTGTATCAATAAGACCAATTCTACCACCAACAGCATGAAAGAACATTTCTTCTGGTGTCAGTCCTTGTATAAATGATGATTCAACAAATCCTCTAGCTTCAGGAGAATCATTAAACTTAGTATAATGCGGTAATGTTCTATTGTCAAACCCATAAGGAATACGTTTTCCATCTACATTTTGTTGACCCAAACATGAAATCATTTGTGCGATATTGAGTGTTTTACCTTTACTCCCTGCTTTTACCATAATAACAAATTTATTATCCTTAGATAAACTTTCTCTACCAATTTTTCCAGCAGCCGATGCGGCTTCATTTAATAAAGAATTCACTTGAGTTTCAAATTCTTCAGCGTTACTTCGCCCGGTGTTATTATCAAATATACCTAAATGTAATTGTTGGATTAAATTATTTACATCTTGTTTCTTTTTATTAATAGCATTTGTAATTTTTTCGTTTGTTTCATTATTTGCTATTAAATCACTTATACCAACGCTATACGAACTTTTTTTCATATATTCAGTTACAATAAATTGTAATTCGTCTATAAATTGAGTGGCTCTATCGTGTCCAAAATCATTAAATATTCTTTGAATTAATCCTTTTGAATTACCATCCAAAACACCTTTATCAATTTGACCTCTCAATATTTCACCATTTACAATTTCAATAATATTATTTGTATTTTTTTTGTTATCTTTTCCTGAAAATCCACCATTCTTTAATTTACAACTCATTTGTGGAAGAATTTGCGACAATATATCAAAGTTGCTTAGCTTATCTTTATTTTGAATTTTATTTACATTTACATTTTGAACTCCCATTAATAAATTCATGGCATCTCTTTGTGAGAAGTTGATATTATTTCTAGTCAATCTATATGTGCTTAACAGTGAATCTTGAAATATACCAATGATAGATTTATTATTAGCAGGACTGATAATCTGTTTTGTAACGATCGCCAAATTTCTTAACTCTGAAGCAGCCTCTATATCTTGAGGACCATGTAAATTCATTTCATCACCATCGAAGTCAGCATTATATGGTTTCGTATCTGCCACATTCATCCTAAATGTACTACCTACGTGCATAATTTTTACAAGATGACACATCATAGACATTCTATGTAATGTGGGTTGTCTGTTAAATAATACTGGATCACCATCTTGAAGATGACGATGAATAATATCACCGTATTGTAAATCAATGGAATTACGGTCAACTTGTCTTAATGAAATATTATCTCCATTATTTTTTTCCCAAATATTAGCACCGGGCCATTTATCAGGACCATTTATTACTAATTTTGTTAAATAATTTTTGTTTCTTTTATTAACAACTACCTTTACCGTAATGTTCTTAGCTATTTTCAAAGGAACACCTAATTCTTTGATAGATAGAGATGGATCTGGACCAATAACTGATCTAGCACTGTAATCAACTCTTTTTCCCATTAAATTACCTCTAACTCTCCCCTGTTTACCTACCAATCTTTCCTTAATTGATTTTAAGGCGCGACCAGAACGTTGTGCTACAGATGCAACACCTGGAATTTTATTATCTATCATGGTTGCGACATAATATTGTAGAACAGTATGCCAATCGTCGATAACTTTTGATGGAGCATTACTTTCTATTTTTTCTTGAAGTGTTTTGTTGGCTTTTATAATATTAACAATAATGTGTGATATATCGTCTTCACTTCTCTGTTGTGCGTCGTGTTTAACAGATGGTCTTACAGCAGGAGGAGGTATAGATAGTGCTTGACATATCATCCAATCTGGTCGTGACCATATAGGACTAAATCCCATAAAATGTATATCTTCGTTATTTATTCTACGAAATATTTTTAAAACCAATTCAGGAATTAATTTCATGACCTTTTTGTCTTCTATTTGTCCATCCTGATTTGCAATTTTATCTGTATTTTCCCACTCAGCGTATATTGTTGCTAAACCTTCTTTAGAAATTTTTTTTGGTTTTTTACAACCACATCCATCCTCTGTTTCTTCACCACATCGTTTAATCTTATTGCATAATTTAAATATAGCGTCCCATCGTTTCTTATTTGATAATGTTAACAAATTCTTGTGTTTTTTTTTATTTATTAATAATTTACTACATTTCAAACATACACATCTTAGTATTTTTAAAGTTGTATTTAAAAATTGTATGTAAAACACTGGTCGTGCCATTTCAATATGGCCAAAATATCCCGGAGTTTTTATATAGTTATGGCCATCAGTTGGACATATAAATCCAGGTTCTAATACACCCATACGTGGATCAAATAAACCTCCTATCACAGGTTTATTATTTATATATGTATCTCTTGTCACAATTTCAGCGACAGAGCCACGACGTATTTCTTCTGGACTTAATATGCTAAACTGAATTCCAATTATTTTAGACGGTTTTTCATTTTTTTCATTCATTAAAGAGTATGATACATAATATTTAGATTGTTTTTTAATCAATTTATTCAAAAATTAAGTATTTTAACCATAATTAAATTAAAATTGATAAATCATATAAAAAATTTATTCTTTAATAATACAAATGAGTGAACCTGAAAAAAAACAAAAAAATAAATTAAAAATGACAATCCGTAATAAATCTCCTAAAAATAGAAATAGAAATAGGAATAAAAATAATAAGAAGGACAAGAAGGACAAGAAGGTATTTACAAAATATAAAAATAACGAATCTAGCGATAGTGATGATTCCGATTGGGTACCTGATGAACGTCTTCAGTCATATAGTGAAACAGATGATTCGGATATATCTGAATATGAAAATGAAAATTTACGTGATGATTCTATTAATAAACTAATTGGTAAATTATTTCCAAAAAAAACAGTAAAAGAAAAGAAAGAACAATTAAAAAAAATAGATAAATTTGTTAAAAAAGATAAAAAGAAAAAAATAAAAAATAAACGAGAGGATATAGTTGAAAATAAAAAAATAAAATCAGAAAATACTGACAAATTTGGAAATGCTATGCCATTGCCAATTAGTAAATCGAATGAAAAATCAAAACATTCTATGAAAACAAGAAATAAAAGAAGACGAAAAAAACAAGAAAGTGAGGAGGAAAGCGAAGAAGAAAGTGAGGAAGAAAGTGAAGAAGAAAGTGAAGAAGAATTTGATGACGATTTAGCATCCAATTATTATGTGGATGAGGATGAAGAAATGTACGATGATATTGAGGGTCCGTTGCCAGATGATTTAACAGATGAAGAATTAAAGGAAATGTTAAAACAAAATATGAAATTTAATATAATTTTTACAGTTGGAGATCAACACGGAAATGAGTATGGTCATGGATATGACGTTTATGATGATGATGTTTACGAAGATGATGAGATCAATGAGGAATTTGAAGAAGCGGTTGAAAAAGAACGAAAAAAAATAAAAGAGGAATCTGAATTTATTAAAGGAGAAGCTGTTAAAGTGTTGTATAAAAAAAAATGGATAAATGGTAAAATAGTTAAAAAAAACAAGGTAAAAGTAAAAAATATAAAAAAACCTCAATATAGATATGATGTTAAAGCATGGGTTAAAGAAAACAAAACTAAAGAAATGACAAATGTTAAAAATAAATATCTAAAAAAAATGACAGAGAAAGAAACAGAACAAACCACATTAAACGAATTAAAAGAATTACTTAATATGCGTAAAACGAAAGGAAAAGAAGAAATGATGAGTAGATTTGAAGAAATGTGTAAAATAAATGATAAACATAATGAAATTAAAAAGAAAAAAAAAGATGAAGAAACGAAACGAAAAAATATAGGAACATTGAGAAAAATGCTAAGAGAAAAGAATGTAATGAATGATTTTAAATATTTTAAGAATATGGAATTAGAAACACAAGAAAAAATATTAAATCAATTACGTGAAGTAAAAAAATTCAGTGATGTAGAAAAACCATATAGGTTAGCTTTATTAGAATCAGATATACCTGTAGCGTTTAAAGCTAATGCTTTACGAAAAATAAATACATTACAATATATGGATCCTGGATCTGGAGAATATTATAAAATAAAACAATGGGTTGATGGTTTTATGAGAATACCTTTTTGTAAAAATGCTACATTACCACTTACAATAGAAGATGGCCTTGATAAGTGTAATAATTTCTTAGAAAAGTCAAAAAAAATATTGGATGATGCTGTATTTGGTTTAGATGATGCTAAAATGCAAATTATGCAAATGATGGGTCAATTGATTAGTAATCCTGAATCGGTAGGTTCGGCAATCGCAATTCAGGGACCAATGGGAACTGGAAAAACTACATTAGTTAAAGAGGGTATTAGTAAAATATTAAATAGACCATTTGCGTTTTTAGCATTGGGTGGTGCAACAGATAGTAGTTTTTTGGAAGGACACTCATATACTTATGAAGGAAGTATATGGGGTAAGATTATGGACATTGTTATTAATAGTAAATGTATGAACCCAGTATTTTATTTTGATGAACTAGATAAAGTAAGTGACACACCAAAGGGTGAAGAAATTATTGGAATATTAACACATTTAACAGATACTACACAAAATAACTGCTTTCATGATAAATATTTTGCCAATATAGATTTTGATTTAAGTAAAGCATTGTTTATATTCAGTTACAATGATGAAAAAAAAGTTAATAAGATCTTAAAAGACAGAATGTATACAATTAAAACAAAAGGATACGAAAAAAAAGAAAAAATAACAATTGCTAAAAACTATTTGCTTCCAGCAATTCAAAAATTAATTAAATTTAATAAAGAAGATATACTGATAGATGATAATGTTTTGGAACATATTATTAATCAATATACTGAAGATGAAAAGGGTGTTAGAAATTTAAAAAGGTGTTTAGAGATAATACATACAAAATTAAACTTATGTAGATTAATGAAACCAGACACAAAATTATTTGAAAAGGAAAAAACTATAAAAGTAGAATTTCCATTTACAGTAACAACAAAAATAGTGGATTTATTAATTAAGATTAATAAGCAAAATAATATACCATTTGGTATGTATTTGTAATCAAAAACACATTTTCATACGCGCAGGTCTCCTATTTGTAGACTTAGAAAATATTAGATTTTTTGTTGCTTCTTTTTGTTTTTGTATAAATTTTTCTCGTTCTTTTATTTTATTTGCATTTAAAATATTTTTGTTATTACCAAATAAATTCTTTCCACAATTACACGGCATTTATATATAAGTAATATATTTTATACGTTAAAACATATATAAAATATAAATAAAGAGAAAAATATTATTTTATTAATGGACCATTGGTTATTAACAACTCATAGCGTTGCATTGTTTCCTATGGGAGTATTTTTATGGAATTGGAAAATGCGTAAAGATACTCCATCAATTTTTATGTTAATAAAATTTATATATGGTGTAACGTTTTCATTATTATATCATTCACATCATAGTTTGCCTGATGAACAAGTATTTACAACAGATTATGATTATGATAATTGGGCTTTACTGGATGGTTACGCATGTTCTAGTTTAATTTTTACAACCGTTTTGTACGGATTACGTGTAAGAGAACCTCAATTTTATATAACAAGTTTTGCTGTAGAAAATATTGTATTAATAGTTTATTTATGGGAAAATTTAAATCAAACCATTATTATTACTTGGTATTTATCTATATGTAGTTTTGTGATAATAATTATAAAATGGCGGACGGTTTGGAGATATATCTTGCGATTTAAAATTTTATCTTTTTTATTTTTTGTTAACGGTATTACAGCTATAATTATGTATAGTATTGCTGTTAAACATTGGTATAATGCGGAATATGTTAAATTTCATTCATTGTGGCATTGTTCTGTATTTTCCACAGCAGGTATAGCATCTTTATTGCGTTATAAACTTGACGAACAATTGTATCCCATTGCTAGACGTTCGCAATTAGATTCAATATAAATTAATTTCAATATATATATCCTTTTTGCCTTTTGGATCAAAAATATTATTATTATTCATTTTGAATATACCTTCATTATATAAAACCTTCATTTGTTTTTTTATAATTTTTAACTCTTCGCCTGGAAACGAAAATATTCTTTCACCTATTTTAAATTCCAACTTATTATCTTTTAAAATTTGTACCATTGAATAATCTATACCAATAAATAAGTTATTATTGTTATCTATATTAACTGAATGTACTACTATTGAATTTGAAACATCAAACTCAGGTGGCATTATTTTAACTATTAAATCACTGCCGCTAATATCATAATATAATTCTTGATGCCATAAAGGAATATAAAATGTTTTTCCAAACACTTCTAATTTGTAAATATTACCTTCGAGCAAATCATCTAATGTTGGATTTAAAATAACAACATTATCTTCTCTCATTTTATATTTTACGATTTCTTGTATTTTTTTAAGCGTTTCATTATCATAATTGAAAATGCTATTGTATTGTTTAATAAAATCAAATAAATGTTGTGATTTTTCCTTATCTATATTTTCAAATACTTTTAATGATACTTTGCTTAATAAACTTTTGAATGTTGTTTCGATAAAAATAGGATTATCAAAAGAAACATCAAATTCAGATATAATTTTTCTAAGTAAATTTTTGTAACTTATATCATGATTTACATAACAGTATCTTTCACTATGATTGTTTAATAAAAAACCATAAGCTGCTGATATTTCTTGAAATTGTGTGTTTGCATTTTCTTTATCTTTGTTTTTATCTGGATGATTTTTTAACGCGGCTATATGATATGCCTTTTTTAATTGTGTTTGAGTATGTTTAAGATTTAAATTCAATATTCTACAAGCCTGATCATAATCCATGGATTACTTTACATAAGTAATATAAAAATCCCTCTATATGGTAAATGGGTCTATAATTATTATTATAGTACTTAAAAAAAACGAACATTCTATTAAAAATAGCATGGATATTCTTATTGTTTATTTTTTTATTATTAATAAAATGGTTTATAATATCCCATATACAATAATTTACATTTAATTGATAAATAAACATTTCATATATTTGTTCTCGTAGTTTCATAAATTTTAATTCTTTGTAATTGGTAATATTATTGATAATTTTATTTACTATGATTTTATTTGGTGTTTGTAATTGAAGAATATTCGAATTTATATTTTTAATATTTATAATATTTGAAATATCATAATTTTTATTCAATGTTTTACCTGTAATTTTTTTATATGCTTGTTTGGTAGGTCGTTTGAATGGTAGAACTTGGCATCTATTCAAAATATTTGTAGGAATAAATCCTATATCTTCTGTTATTAGAATATAAATTAAATTAATATTTTTATGTGATAATGTCTGCATATAACTATAAAATATATCTAATAATTCGCTGTGAATTTTATGAAAATTTTTACATAAAATAATACCAGTATGATCTTGCGAAGCCGATAAAATATCGATTATATGATTAAAAAAATCATTCCACAATAATTTTGCGTTACATCCTAATAATTCCATGTCTACTTCATAATGAATATCACTTATTTTAAAGAGATATGTTTTCTTATTTTGAAACGAAAAATTAATTTTTCTTTCATATTTTAATCCCGTTTTACTAAAATCTTTAATAAAATTAAGTGCTTGTGTATATTTGCCTATTCCAGATGGTCCATAAAATATTAAATTATTTTGATTACTAATTGGATTTTTAACTAATTGTAGTGTATCAGAACATTCTTTATGTAGATTACTATTTTTACAACTATTTATATAATCTTCAAATTTAGTTTCTTGATATTTCATTATTAATATTTGTTATTATCTTTTTAATACTTAAAAGCATTTAATTATTTAGTTTTAATGAGCGAACTGTATAAAAAAAATATAGATAAATTAAAAGAGTTGGAAAATACTCATCCTAATTTATCCAAATATTGGATAGAATATTTAAAAAAAAAAGAAGAAAAGTATATCGAAGCAAATAAATCTTGTGAGAATTTCTTAGATAATATTATCAACTATCCAGATTTTAGTAATAAAATGATTTATAGTTTAATGGTTATAAAGCAATGTGGTTTATTAAATAATAATTATTGACTTAAAAATAAGATAACAATTATATTTATATGTATATAACAGTTGATCCGGATCAATTAGATATGAATAATATTATTGTATCTGAAAGAAATATCAATAATATAATGGAAAATGCTTTTTTTTATAGGATTTTTTATAGCGATGAAAATATGAATTCAAATGGTATATTTATATATTTCAATTTGACAAATATAAAAATAGAAAAATATTTCAATAAGATAAAATGTTATTTTTTAGATAATCAAAATAATATAATTATCAATAAAATCAAAAACATAGAAAAAGAAATATTAGAAAAATTTGGTGATTTTCATTTGAAAAAAAAAATTCCAACATATAGAATTGAAGAACAAATTGAAAACAAATATATAAAATTATATTCAGATACAATAGAAACTGAAAGAAAAGAAAATATTCAATTAATATTAAAAATATCTGGTATTTGGGAAAACGATAATAAATATGGTATTACATTTAGATTTTTATTATTACAATAACTTACCACCATCATCGGTTACAATTTTGGTAGTATAAAAATAAAACCATACAGTTAAAGAAAATCCTATAAAAGTAGCTAAAAACCATGGATAAAATAATAAAAAGTTATCTTTCATGGCTCTTAATCCTGTTTTTTTTAATGGATTAATATACTTACTATATGTGTAAAATATGTACATAAATATTTGTATGATAATCATTAAACCAGACAAAAAGCCATATAATGTTTGAAAATTTGTTTTACTGTAATGCGACCCTAATAATTTTAATATTAAAAATATTTGACTTATTATAAATAATCCTGGAACCCAACCCATTAAAGTATTTGATAAAATACCTGTAAGACTTTGGTTTTTATGTCCCATTTTTACTTCTTCAAAGAATGTAATTATCATTAAACCAACTATTGCAAACAATAACGCAATAAACGGCATAGCTTTTGCGTTGTTCGCTGTAATATTTAAACTTCTAAATACTGTAAATAAAATGGTAGATATTATGACCAATGCCCATGTAATAAAAAAAAACTGATTTTTCATATCTATATTATCAAACATCGAATTAGGATTGATATCTTTTTTTGGGTTCACGTTTGTACTCATAATATCTCTTGCTTTGAATTTATTATCCGACATATATATTTATTAGTTATTTTAAAATAAAGAAAATAATTATATATAATATAAATAATGGCTAATAGAATTGCTAATGTTATCCCACATATGAAATCGTATGTATTGGGAAAAAGAACTATATCTATTCACTCATATGATCGTGATAAAAATAAATTTAAGGAAGCAAATGAATTTGAAATTAAACTACCTGAAACATTTACAAATATTCAAGCTATACGATTAGTTAATTTAGATATGCCTGATAATTTGTTTGTATTTACAAATAAATATCAAAATACTAAACTATCTTTTAAGATGATACCATCAAATAATATTTATACAATAGAAATTCAAGAAGGTCGTTATAATGTTGAACAATTAGTAACCGAATTAGCTACAAAAATGAATAAATCTGTAAGCAATACATATAATAAGTTTATATGTAAACATAATGTTATAAATAATACAATTTGGTTTGGAAATGCCCAGGATAATTTTAGTTTATTGTTTAATAGAGAAGAAGTATATTCTTTACCTAGTGGTTATGTTAGAGTATTCAGAAATGATAAATTTTGGGGATTACCATATTATTTAGGATTTGATAAAAAAGAATATACTACTAATCAAACAACTAGTGGGTATAGTTTTGATTATGAACATTCTACAGAATGGTTAACGGCAGCTGGTTATTTTGTTGATTCGAAAAATAATAAAGCATTAAATTTGAATGGTCAAAAAATAATTTATATGGAATTAGATAAGAAAAATAAGATTGATGAATTAACGCCTTATTCAAAAAAAACATCTACAATGTATGGGAACGATTATAGTGGGAAAACAGGGAGTGCTTTTGCTAAAATTTTATTTGAAAGTGATTCGTGTAATTGTAGTTTAGATGCAAATACAGAAAAAAAAATTTCTTATTATAGTCCTGCTTTAAGACATATCGATAGATTGAGATTTAAATTTCGGTTTCATGATCAATTGTTAGTTGATTTTGGAAGTAGAGATTTTAGTTTTTCATTAGAATTTTCTATGTTAATGGATAGTCAAGAAGCACAACCGTTTACCGTTCCTAAATCAATGGTTTTGTCTTAAACTTGAAATTCACTTGAACCCATGATCGTAAATCATCCATCAAATAGTTCATATGTATATATAAGAAGGAATATATATATATATATTATATATATATGGAAATTGTAAATAAAAATGCAATGGAGACAATAAGAATGAACCCTAGGGAACAAGCATCGAATCTACCTTTTATAAATGTACCTCCGTCGTGTAGTTGGGGTACCGGAGATTTGGATAAAAATGAAACATTGACTAAAAATGAGAAAAGTGTTTTGAAAAAAATTAATAGTGGTAAATTATTGAGTGATTTGGAAAAGAATGAACAAGAAATATATAAACGATTATGTTGGGGAGCGTTGCCCCCTTACCTGACCAAGGCATTGAATCACCGACTTTTGCGCCTTCCTGATAATTTCAAAAAAAGTTATATATCAAAATTGGGGGTATCTATAAAAGATGTAGAAAATAGAGAAGCTAATGAAAATTATCTTTTATCAGGTCCGAAACAATTATTATGCAATAGAACACATTCAATAAAAGGCGCTTTAGGTGAAATTGACAAATCTGTGTTTGATTTGTCAAAATGTATACAAGGGAAAACGGGGAATGATTGGATAAGAGTATATTCATTAAAGAGTTTTGGTAGAGATGCGTATTGGAAATGGATTGTAGAAAGGGAAAAAGAAATGAATGATGACCGAAAGAAAGTTCCGTTTGATTTTAAACCATTTGAACAGGAGATGGATGATGCTATGAAACTTGCGGATAAAAATAAGGAAAAAAAAGGAAAGAAATTGGAAGAAAAAGGATTGCCGCAATTCGGTGATTATATTAATCGTTTGGATAATTTAAATTCTTATTTGGAGGGATGCGTCCCATATAAATCGGGGACCACATCAGCAAGGGTAGCTAATATGGAAAAGGATGAAGTAACGGGAAGGTGGAATATGTCGGCCAAATGTGCACAAGAGTATGGCAGAGAGGTCTTAAAAATGGACGATGAAGGGTGGGAGATTATATTTGGTAAGATGGATAACGGTATAATCAAACCAAATAAAAAATGGTATTATATAATACCGATAAAGATATTGAAATCACATAATTTATTTGTTACCCTGGAAAATGATATTTTATTTAGATTATA
>MDSV01194513.1_pt1 | contig 26297 bp, 35 predicted proteins | sample 810851 | NCBI WGS metagenome assembly MDSV01 (sample SAMN05326640, study PRJNA326480) | marine metagenome | isolation source: seawater | place: Atlantic Ocean: North East | collected 2012
AGACCATGCTAAAAAAGAAGATCGGACAGATTATAATCTAGCAAACGGTGACACAATAACAGATGTTATAAACAGCCAATGGCTGAAAGATAAACAAGAACAATTTAACAAAGGCAAACAAATAGATGCCTGTGCAAATTGCTGGAAAGAGGAAGAAGCAGGTATTGTTAGTAAAAGAGAACGTGAAAATATTTATTGGCAACATACTCCACATGATAAACTAGTTGCATTAGATTTAAAATTAGGAAATATTTGTAATAGTAAATGTAGAATATGCAGTAGTTTTGCAAGTAGTCAATGGGCGGCAGAAGAATCCAGAATGGACCCTCTTAACAAAGAAAAATATAGAACATTTAATAAATTAGGACAATGGGCACAAACTAATGATAATTTTTGGGAAGATATAAATCAATATCTTGACAATGTTAAAAAGTTAGAATTTTACGGCGGAGAGCCTTTACTGATAGCAAAACATTTTGAAATATTAGAAAAATGTATTGAAAAAGATGTTGCCAAATATATTACATTAAGTTACAATACAAACGGTAGTATATATCCTACCGAACATGTAGAACTTTGGAAACATTTTAAACATGTAGAATTATTTTTTAGTTTAGACGATACATTTGAAAGATTTAATTATATTAGACACCCAGGTGATTTCGAACAAGTTATAGGAAACTTGATAAAATTTAAAAATTTAAGTTTAGATAAAAATAATGGTAATTATACTTTAGGTATTTTTCAAACAATAAGTGTTTTTAATATACTAGATTTAGACGAACTTACAAAGTATGCTCACGATCATTTAGGAATACCTATACATTATAATATGGTATTTACACCTAAACATATATCGCCTAAAGTATTACCTAAGTCAGTAAAACAATTTATATCTAACAAATATAAATATCATCCAGAGTATATACAACGCACATTAAATTTTATGAACGGAGAGGATTATCCTAAAAGATTCTGGAGAAGATTTATTCAAATAACAAAATTTAGCGATAAGTATAGAAAAGAAAGTTTTTCAGAAACTTTCCCACAATTATATGAACTAATAAGAGAGGATTGGGACGATGGAGAAGTATAGTAAAACATTTTGCCCGTATCCTTGGATACATGTAATGACACAACCAACTGGAACTGTTAGTTGGTGCTGTGTTGCACGTGATAATTTTAAAAATGACGATGGTTCAATGGTTGATCTAAATAAAGGACATAAAATTGAAAGTGTCTGGAATAGTAACCATATGCGTAAAATCCGTAAGCAAATGATAGAAGGCGAAGTGGTAAAAGGTTGCGAACATTGTTATGATTTAGAAGATATGGGTTTCCCTAGTTATAGAACAAACTATATTAGGGATTGGTTTGAATACAGCGGAAGAGGAGAAGAAATTCATGAACGAATAGAACGCAGTATTAATAATGACTATAGAGTAGAAGAGTCCCCTATGTACTTGGATTTTAGGTTAGGAAATATGTGTAACCTGAAGTGTAGAATGTGCCAACCACAAAATTCAAGTCAAATCCAAAAGGAGTACAAAAAGATAGAAGCGGCTGACCCAAGTAATGCCCAGTTTATAAAGGATAACTTTACTTGGGGTCAGTTTGTTGATGACCTAACACCATGGGAAGACGACCCAGAGTTTTTACGTCAAGTAGAAGAGTGGTTGCCTGACGTGAGTAAATTATATTTTACAGGAGGCGAACCTACTATAATAGAACGTGTATATTGGATAATGGAAAAATGTGTTGAACTAGATATTGCAAAAGATATAGAATTAGTATTCAATAGTAACATGACTAACATACAAAAACGTTTCTTAGACTTAGTAGAACAATTTAAAAATGTATTGATGTGTATAAGTGTTGACGCCTACGGAAGTGAAAACGAATACATTAGAGGTGCAAGTCACTGGAGCAGAGTTGAGAAAAACTTAAGAACATATTGTGCAAGTGATGTTGTAGGAACAGTATTGTTTAGTCCTGTAATACAAATTTATAATGTATTGACTATAACAAAATTACTTGATTTTATAGAAGAATTAGAAATAGAATATGGTAGAGAAGTATTTGTAACGTTTTTAATTTGCGATTACCCTACAAGTTTAGATTTTAGAAACTGTCCAGAACAAGTACGAGAAGTTGCGGCTGGTAGATTAGAAGAATGGTTAAAACGTAGTAAAGTTTTAGTAAATAGACCTGAAAATGTTCAATCCATAAATGCAACTATTAAAGCATTAAAAGAAAATAGAAAAGAAAATTGGAGACAAGAATTGATAACATTCCAAAAATATACAGAAATGTTAGATAAGCAACGTAAAGAATCTATGGAAGATGCATTACCTGAATTACATAAGTTAATGTATAGGAGTAATAGATGATATATGTATTTGGTGATAGTTACGGAGCATATAGTTCATATGTATTCCAAGGACGCGATCATGTTCCTGGAATAGACCCTACATTTGAACCAAATTTAAAAATTAAAAAAACAATGAGTTGGATAGATTATCTATCTGACCACACAAATCAAAAAGTTGGACATCTAGGTACACCAGGACGAGGACCGTTAGATGTGGTAGACCAACTTTTTAACTTTCTTAAATCTAATGATATTAATGAAGAAGATATATTAATATTTTGTTGGAGTAGAAAAGACAGAGAGATGGATAAATGGGGAGACCCTTATTTAGATCCTGAATTTGATAATCCGAGATATACGGAAACACAAGATATCGTTAGATTTAAACAAGCAGTATCTCTATATTATCTATACTTATATTCAGATGAACAATGTTTGCAGATGGCTAATTCTTCTTATCTTGCAATAGACGGAATGTTAAAAAATTTACCTTGTAAAAATGTTTTCCATTTTTACTGTTTTATGTCAGAGATTAAGGAAAGAAATCAAAACAATTTACATATACCTGTAAACGGTATTGTAACAGATGAATGGTCTTTATATAGACATGCACATAGTTTTGACGACTATGGTGAGAACGGAATAGACGATATGGAATATCCTAATCATTACTCTCCTGCAGGAAGTATTGCATTAGCAGATTACATTTATGAAAAAATTATTAACTAACGGCTGTAGTCATACAGAAGCAAGTGAATGTAGTAAATCATTTGGTGATTTTATTGACGGCTACGAGCATATAAACATAGCAAAAGGCGGGTGCGGTAATCACAGAATTATGCGTACAACTATGGAGTATTGTGAGAACAATCAAGTAGACTTAGTAATTATTGGCTGGAGTACACACGAAAGATTTGAATTTAGTTTTGATGGCGAACGTAAAGATTATACATTATATAAACAAAGTGAGAATATAGATTTACAAAAGTTTTATAGATATGCAGATTTACATTTAGCAGATTGGAATACAGGATTAGAGGATACTATATCTTATATTTTTGCATTACAAACATATTTAGAAAATAAAGGTATAGAATATATATTTTGTAATATGTTTAATAGCATACCTGACGACTGCCGAATACCTTTATGGAATAGCATAGATACAAGTAAATACTATATGCCTAACGATAGTTTTATAGAAGATTATTTAGAGAAACATCCAGAGGATTTTTCAGAAAGTATGCATATTAAAAACGAAATGTTGTACGAAAAAATTGCACAAGAATTATTTAATATGTATTTATGGAGATACAGAACATGAGCGAAGAGAGAAGAGAGAAAAACGACAGACAAAAAGAACATGAAAATAAAGTTTTTAATGATGATTTAGAACTAACACCTGATGAGGAAGAGGCACTTAAAAAGAAAATTGCAGAATTAAGGAAAAGAGACCCTTTTATTTATAGATGAGAATTTTAGGTTTAAGTTTTGGATTTCATGATGCCGGAGCATGTATGCTTAACGGACCAGAAATAGAATTTGCTGGACATTCTGAACGTTACAGCAAAGATAAAAACGACCCATGGATAAACAATGATCTTATCAACGCCGCAATAGAAGGCGGGGCACCTGATGTTATAGTATTACATGAAAAAGCATGGGCAAAACGTATGCGTAATCTATTTGCAGGTAATTTTAGAGCTCTTTTAGAACCAACACAGAAAAATTGGATTAAAAAATTCTACCCTCAACTAGCAGATATCCCTATTAAAGATTATTGGCATCACGAAACTCATGCGGCCGCAGGAGTCTTAAGTAGCGACTTTAATGAGTGTGCCGTAATGGTTATAGATGCTATAGGTGAATTTGATACAGCAAGTATTTGGGAATGGAAAGAGGGACAACTTAAAAAAATACATAGCATTAAATTTCCTAGTAGTCTAGGATTATTTTATAGTGCAATAACACATCATGTAGGTCTTAAACCTATGGAAGATGAATATATCTTAATGGGTATGGCGGCATATGGTAAGCCAGAAAATTGGAAACCACTTAGTAAAAAGATGGGTAAAAGATATTTTAAACATAAGCACCCATGGATAAGCCATAGAGAATGTGTTGTTATGAAAGAAAACCTACAAAGAGGATTAACTAAAAATAGTTTTACAGGTGTAGATGAATTTGATATGGCCGCGGCCGCACAAGATCAAGTTGAGCAAAGAATAAATGCGTATGCTCAATATGCCAAAGAACTTACTGGTAGTAATAACCTAGTTTATATGGGAGGTGTAGCACTTAATTGTGTTGCTAACAGTATGTTAACGGATATATTTAAAAATATATTTATTATGCCTAACCCAGGAGACTGTGGTAGCAGTTTAGGTGCCGCCGCTCTTGAATTATATAACACAAATGGAGAACGTGTTAATTGGCAAACACCTTATTTAGGATATAATATAGAGGGTAAGTATCCTATAAAGAAAGCATTAGCAAGTTTAAAAAAGGGGGAACTTTTTGGAATAGCAAATGGCAAAGCAGAGTTTGGACCACGTGCATTAGGCAATAGAAGCCTATGTGCTGATCCAAGAGGACCTGATGTTAAAGATAAAATGAATGTTATCAAAAAACGTCAGAAGTTTAGACCGTTTGCACCAATGATTTTGGAAGAACATGTGCATGATTATTTTGAAATGCCAGGCGGCATTTCCCATGCACCATATATGCAGTTTGTTGCAAAGTGTAAAAAGCCAGATGAGTTTCCTGCAATAATACATGAGGACGGTACAAGCCGTGTTCAAACAGTACGGAAAGAAGAACATCCTGACTTACATCAACTTTTGTCAAAGTTTCACAAAGAAACAGGCTGTCCAATGTTACTCAATACAAGTTTAAACATAAAAGGACAACCTATTGTAAACGATGAAGAAGATGCCAAAGCCTTTGCTCAACATTATGGAGTAAAGGTACATGTCCGAGATTAACTGGCATAAAATCCAAAGAAAATTAGAAGGCAGATGTGAAGTCTGTGGCGGAGACTTACCTAAACATAAAGGAGTTTGTCCTGTAGAAGGTGAGGAACTATTAGCAAAATTAGAGAAAATAGATAATTCTGTAAAGCATATTAGTGATATAAGTGAAGCATTAATTAAAAATTTTAAAAAAATGAGAAAATATGTTTGATATTTTTTACATAGGAGAAAATAAATTATTAAAGCAAGAATTTCCTTTTGCTAAAAATATACCTGACTACGAAAGTATAAAACCAAATACAAAAATGTATTGGGTTGTTGATCCTAATATAGAAGTTACTGATACAACAATTTTTGATTTTAGGCCTGAAGAATATGATATGAATTATACACATGTTTGGAAATGGGATAGTAATAATTACGGAGGAGTAACATTACTACCTAAAACAAAATCAGAAGGCACAAAAGAAGTAAACAAAGTTGTATGTAAAAAGACATTTAATATACTATATACAAAAACACCTGGCAACTATTTTGACAATGATTTACTTGCAACTCATGTTTGGTGTATAGACAAAGAATATAAATTACCAGAAGATATAAATTGGGCACCTAATAATTTTGAACCTAATTTTATACATAGTTTTCATTTAAGGGGTCAATTAGAACATAAGTATCCTGCAGAAGAAGGCGGTATTAAACTATATCCACGTAACTGGAAAGATTGCGATATAAAATATCACAACTTTTTAAATACTAATGCAAATTATCCTGTATTTTATGTTAAAGATGTAGATGATTATTCACAACGTAGAATATTTGACGATGAATATGTATGGTTAGTTGATGCGGGTTATAAGATAAATGCCCTTTCATTAGACTGGGTACCTAATCCTTTTGAAGATACAATGATTCATGCATTTAAAATGCCCTATCAATTACAAGAAAAATATCCACAAGCAATGGGAGGTATAAGACTTGTACCTAAAAATTGGCGTGAAGCAGAAACTAAAATACATCCTGCATGTCCTGTAGAGGACGAAACTTATGATGTATTTTATGTAGATGAAGATGAATTTACAGCAGATTCATATACAGAATGTGCTGAAAGAAGTAAAACAGAATGGTTTTGGGTAGTAGACAGAGAGTTTCAATTTAATGGAAAGTTACTTTATGTACCTTCTAGGCACGAACGTGATTATATTCATGTATTTAAAATACCAGGACATTTAGAAGAACGTTATCCTGCTGATTATACTGATGCATGGGATAATCGTTGTGGTGGAGTAAGACTTGTACATAAAGAATTTGATATGACTAAACATAAATATCAACCTAATGTAGTACCAGTAAGATACGATATTTTTTATGTTGATAATCCTTCGGACTTTAATATATCTTTGAAGAAAAGTAGAACTAAGATGTGCTGGATAATAGATAAAGAATACTCAATTAATAATATATTTAAATATGTACCTACAAAAGATGAACAAAAATATCTTTTAAACTTTAAAATAACAGATCAATTACAACATAAGTACCCACAAAAAGAAGGTGGAATATACTTAGTACCTAAATCATACAATATTAATACATCAACAAAATATAAAGGTTCATTAAGTGTACATAAAAAAGAATACCCTATACTATTTGTAGATGATGTAGAAGATTATAGTTTAGTAACAGAAGATTGTTGGTTAATAGATAAAGAATATCAAATAGATGATGATATAGATTGGTCACCTAGTACATTTGAGATGAGAAATGTACATACATTCCATGTCCCTAATCAACTTAAACATAAGTATCCAGAAGAAATAGGCGGAGTCAGATGGGTACCGTTAGAAAGAAATAAAGATATCGTAATACATAAAGACCTGCCAGTTAAACCTAAACGTTATCCTATACATATAGTATTAGACCCTAATGATTATTCCCAAGCAAAAGGAGAATGCTGGTTAATAGATAAAGAATATCAAATAGATCAAGATATAGAATGGTTACCTAGTAATTTTGAGAAAAGTTTTATACATACATTCCATGTAGACGGACAATTAGAGCATAAGTATCCTCAAGAAATAGGAGGAGTACGTTGGGTACCTTTAAATTGGGAAGAAGCAGAAACTAAAATACATACTGAATCTCCATTTACAAAACCTGTATTTGAAAAATATAATAATGAAGAAGAGGGAAGAGAACAAACAACTAAAGACTGGTTCTGGGTAGTTGAAGATGATGTAGATATATTACCTGATTTTGATTTTACTTATGTTCCTACAGTATGGGATAAAGGTAAAAAACATGTTTGGCAAAAACTTAATCCTATAACAGGCAGACAGTATGATTACGGTGGTGTAATGTTATGTCCTAAAGAACCTCAGACTAAAGGTCGTCCTAAATATATGAGAGAACATGCTTGTACACAACAAGAATATCCTGTGTACACACTTACAGCAGATGACTACAAAGATGGCTTACAGAGCACCTACGAGCGTCTAGCAGGGCAAACTAATAGCAATATGTATTGGATTGTAGATGCTTATACACAAATATCAAACGAATTTAAGTTTGATTATTACCCAACACAATGGGATTTGAAAAATATACATGTATTTTTAAATGAAGATAATGAATATCGTAACGTAAAACTTGTTCCTAAAGATACATTTATAGAAAACAAATTTACTGATAAAGAAATTGCAAACAATAGTTATAAAAATTTAAAAGAAATAAATACTATTGCAAGTCTTAAACCTAAATGGCCTGTAGTGTACTTGGAAAGTTTAGAAAAGAAAGAGTTTATAAACGCGACAAAAGATATAGTAACACCTTTTGTTTGGACTATAGACCCAGATGTTAAAGTAGACGAAAGTATTTTAGATAAAGGCTTTATGCCGGAAATTACAGACATAAACAAAATACACACATGGCAAAAATTTAATACAATAACAGACAAAGTTCATGCCTATGGCGGACTAAGACTGTGGCCTACATCTATGGATTTTGAGGACATAAAGTCTGATGACTTAAAATTAAATAGATTTAAAAATTTACAATATGTAAAACAAAAAGGAAGTTATTCTAAACTTGCAGATGTTGTCTATCTTAGTTATAAAGAAACATTTGCACAGCAAAATTTTGATAAATTAGAAACACATTTAAAATCTATAAGTGAAGATATTAATCTTATATGGATTAGAGATGTAAAAGGAATATTTGAAGCACATAAACAAGCATCACAAAGAGCAAAAAGCAAAATGTTTTGGGTCGTTGATGCAGATGCGGAGATTAAAGAAGATTTTAATTTTAATTATATACCAGACGTATATGATGAAGACGTAGTCCATGTTTGGGGTAGTGAAAATCCTGTAAACAATTTGGAATACGGATATGGAGGAGTTAAATTATTTCCTACAAAGTTAGTACGTGATGCTACAAGTTGGGGACTAGATTTTACAACAGGGTTAAGTAAAAGATTTAAATCAATGCCTGAAGTAAGTTGTATAACAAGGTTTAACACAGATGCTTTTAGTACTTGGAGGAGTGCTTTTAGAGAATGTGTAAAACTTACACTTAACGAAGATGAGGAAAGTAAATCAAGATTAAATACTTGGCTAAACACTAGGGGCGAAGGAGACTTTACTGAATATGCAGTAAGCGGAGCACTAGCGGGGAACAAATTTGCATTAGCAAATAAAGATAACTTGGAAGAGTTAGATAAAATAAATGATTACAATTGGTTAAATGAGCAATATAATAAATCTTAATACTTGGAACGAAGTCGAGGAATATATAGACAATAGTTATCTATACATTCCGCCTAGTTACTTTGAAAGAGCAGTAATGGATAGACGTTATCCACGTGATGCTTTTAGTAAAGGTCAATTAGCAAGTAAAAGTTGGTTACTACAAGAACTTAGTAACATAAAAGAGTTACCAGAAGATATGACTATTGCTATATTAGGTTGCTGGATAGGTGCTATTGTGGAGCCTTTACTTATTTCTGATATACAGATTGAACGTATATATGGACTAGATATAGATGCACAAAGTATAGAACTAGCAGAAAAGTTTAATCAAAAACATGTAGCAAATAGTTGGAAATTTAAAGGAGTAGTTGCAGATGCAAGTATAATAGATTGTAATCATATGGAGTTTGAGACAGGAGGGGAACTTATAAAAGTATCTCCTGATTGTATTATTAATACAAGTTGTGAACATATGGGAACAGAATGGTTTGAATCTGCAGGCAGTAATCAGTTAATAGTTATGCAAACAAACAATTCACCAGAATTCGAGGGCCATATAAACCCTGTCGCTAATTTAAAAGAAATGGAAACACGTTACCCACTAACAAAATCAATGTATTCTGGTCAATTAAAGACACCTAGTTATACAAGATTTATGCAAATAGGATATAAATGATAGTAATTAACTTTTTTGGAGGACCTAATTCAGGTAAGTCAACACAGGCGGCAGGTCTCTTTGCAAAAATGAAAATGGAAGGCTGTAGTGTTGAGCATGTAAACGAATATGCAAAGATGTGTGTTTGGGAAGATAGAATGGAACTATTAGAAGACCAATTATATGTTATGGCGAAACAAAATCGTAGAGTAAAAAGGTTAGAAGGTAAGGTTGGTTTTGCTGTAACTGATTCACCTATACTTTTAAGTGCAATATACAGAACAGCATATGGAGATCCTCACTATTCTGATCTTATAGATAAATTAGCACATGAATGTTTTAACGGAAATCATAATATAAACTTTATGTGTAAAAGAGAAAATCAAGGATATACAAGAAAACAAAGATCTTTAGATTATGATAAAGCAGTTAAAATAGATGATGCAATAGAAAAAATGTTTGCAGATTATAAAATACCATTTTTCAATTTAGATATAGATAAAGATAGTATAGATGTTGCATATAAGTATGTAATGGAACGTATGGAAAGAGGCAATCTATGAAACTAGCAGTATGTGGTTGCAGTTGGAGTAGTCGAGATCCAAATTATCCAGATACAGAGTTTGGATATTTTGTATCAAAAGAATTAGGCTGGGAATACCAAAACTATGGTCGTGTAGGGTGTGATAATTTTAGTATAAGACTACAAGTAGATCAAGCAATAAAAGACCAAGCAGACTTTGTTATTATAAATTGGACTACAGCATGTAGATTTAGTTGGAATCATAGTGGAAAAGCATATGATCCTAAGAAGGGTATTGCACATCTAGACTATGATGTAGACGAATATATGACAAACAAAAGTTCACACCCTACATATCCAGACAATGATCCTGTGATAATAAGTCAAAGCCTTACAGGCATGATAAACACACAAGATATAAACATGTCATATGAAGAACTATGTGGCTGGTGGGATAATTTAGAAACAAGCATGTCTAAAAAACAATACGAAGTATTTAGAGAGTACTTTATTCATATGTATGACGATGATTTAGAAGCACATAAACAGTATTATATAATGCAAAGTGCTGTTAAGGCCCTACAAGACGCTCATATACCCTTTATATTTGCTCCTAACACCTTTGGCTTTAAACAAACAATGATGGAATACAAAGGTCTATCTGACGAGGAGGCTCAAAGAATGTATAAAAATTGGGACTTTATACCTGAAGAAATGTTTGAACCTAGAGGCATTTCAGAGGCTTTACAATGGGACTTTGAAGTAATGGAAGATCCTATAAATTATCCAACACATAATCATTTACATCATTTAAGTGCCTGGGCACAAGAGAAATGGGCAAATGATATTGCCCTTCCTCGTATAAAAAAGATATTAAAAATTTAAATTAAGACTTAGTGTAGCAGATTCGTATCCGTCACTATTTGTAAGTGCTAAATTCATACTCATTTTTTCTAAAATAAATCCAACATTTAAACTTGCAAATGTATATTGTTCATCGTAATAAGAATTATATGTGCTAGTATGAGCTCCGCCCTGTGTAAAAGCCAAATAAGCAGAAACTTCATCAGCATAATCTATATGCTCAATATCAAATCCAATATATGAATTTACACCACCAATATTAAAATACTTATTATATTCTAATGTAGTAATAAGATTTGTACTAGAATAATCTTGTGATTCATAAGTAAGTTCTAATGTATCTCCGTAATCTGTAAAGCCGTCTACATTAGTTTCATTTTGTCTAATACCAAAACTTGCTTTAAAATTTCTCCATGCCCAACGATATGATACTTCTAATCCTAATGTTGTTGCACTTACATTAGATTGTCCTGCTCCATACATGGCAGTATTTGTTTTATTTTCAAATGCAGTATCATTATATCCTAGGCCAACATAAATGTTATTTTTTATAGTATATAAAATAAAACTATCAGAAAAATATTTAAATAATGAACTAGAATCACTTGCTATACCTTCTCCATTTGTATAACCAACACCAAAGTTTTCAAAGAATGCAAATATACCGTGTTCAGTATTATCTTCTCCTTCGTGATAAAATAGTTTTAACTTATTATCGTTAAATCTACTTACATAAAATGCTCCACCATAATTTTTACTTGCTAAATTGCCTAAGTCTCTATATGCATTTGGCTTAGTAAATAAATCCATATACATAATTTCAGCCATAGCAGGTGGATCTAATACTTGAAAGTAGTCTGTATATTGAGTGTCCTCATCTACTGCTATAGTTCTACTACTAATAAAATCGTACCAGTATTTTCCGTCGATTTCTACAGGCCAAAGTACACCACCTTGTCCACCGTCCCATATAGGAAAGTCATCATACAAACTAAAATGTCCTCCCTCATTCAATAATACATAAGATCTTCCAGTAGTTCTCACAATATCTAAATCACCGTCATGATCAAAGTCTAATATGTGTATTATACCACCACCGTTCCACCAGTCAGTACCTGAACCGTTTTCGTATTTTGCAAATTCAGGATTAAAGGTTGTTGTAACATCTGAGAAATTACCTGTGCCATCATTTAAAAAGAATTGTACAATGTTGCCTTGATAGTAAGGTTCGTGTCTAGTTGTAGACATAACAATATCTGTAAAGCCGTCTCCGTTAAAGTCAAACGAATCCATATCTACACCTATACCGTTAGCACCATACCAGTTCTCAGGTAAATTTATAGGGTCTGTACGCCAATCGTTTGAACCATTGTTTAAGTAGACGTTACCAGAACTATTATTTAACCAACCATAGTTACTTGCATATCCAGGGCTCTCCCATCCTACTGCAACATCTCCCCAACCATCATTATTAAAATCATCTATAGTTGTAGATGTTGCCCATATTAGATTACCATTTTGCCAATCAGGAGTATTAAAATTTGTATTTGCTGTGAAATATCCTGTACCGTCATTTATTAACATAGTCCAAGGTACTTGCTGATTACAACCAGAACAACTATCTAAAGAACCATCTAATTTGTATCCTGTTTTAGTAGTTTGATTAATAGGTAAGAATATATCTAAGTCACCATCATTATCTACATCACCGTCGTCAACTCTGTGAGAAAATATAGGCCCTATATGTTCTTGAAAGAAGAAGTCTGGTAGATTGCTGTGACTTTTATTTTTTATAATACCGTCATCACTAAGGTAAAGCATACTAACAGAGAAGAAGTCTGTCATACCGTCTCCATTAAAGTCTGCAATTAAAGGAAAATTATTACTTTGTGCAAATCCGCAAGGATCGTTAGGGTCAGTTTTATCAATTTGTGGGCCACCTCCCCATATACAAGGAAACTCTGAGTTCTCAAATATTTCAGGTGCCAGTCTATAATGCCCATTACCATCATTTATAAATGCCATAAGTAATCCTGCAGGTACCCAATCTAATGAACCGTCTGTATAACCAACATAATACATGTCTACATGTTCATCACCATTAAGATCTGCTTCAAACCAATATCCTCCGTTTTCAAAAGGACCAGGTTGTGTTGATTCAGCACCCTCATTACTACCATTATGTTTACCATCTATAGTAATTCTCATAAAACCATAGTCTGCTATTCTAAATTTTTCAGTAGATTCTGCTAATCCTTCTGTTGTAAAGGGAGACATACCATAAGTAACAACTACATTACCATATACATCATCAAAAGATTGTGTAAACTCGTCAAAAGGTATCCTTTCATCACTTGGACTGTTTGAATTACTTCCGCCTGTAGGTGGAGGAGTTGGATCAGTTGTTACTAGACCAGCACTACCGCCACCACTAGCACAACCGCCTAATCCTATTAATGCAAGTATTACTATACCTAGTAATAATATATCAACTAATTTCTTTGACATGTTTACAAGTCCCCCTAAAAGTAAATCCTGGGCAAGTGCAAGTCATTTTTTCTGTATCTAATAGATAAACATTGCCTTTAGAACCTATAATCTTTTTAATATGACTTGCTAGTTCTTCTTCTCGTTCGCCTATCTTTACAAATTTACGTCTTGACTTACTAAAGTTAGCACTAGGTACATTAAGAACCTGTACAACTGCTTCTTTATTTGGTTGATATGCTACTAATTGTCCAGAACTATTAACATGATATATACCATTATTAACTTTGTATTTGCCCCAGTCAGTGACTTCTTGTAATATCTCAATCATTACGCCACCTCCTGAACATCTTTAAGTAGTTGTGGGTCCTTTTGATCGAACCAACCATTCTTAGTTTTATACTGACATTTGTAGTCATTTCTAGTATTACCTACACCAGGAGTCCATTGCTCTGCTTTACCAGTAATACCATCTGCATAATGAGTATATTCAGGATGGGGAGTGTGATGGGTACGACATTTCCATTGCTTGTCCTCATAAAAGAACTGCACTGGAGTTTCCCAAGGCTCACAAATTGGACCCTTGCCGTCGCCATTTTTACCAAGGTCACGAATCTCCCAATCCAGGATATATTCTTCGAATCCTTCACTAAAGGACTCTATTAATTTACTTAAGGTTGGAATGCCATTAGCAATAATACTATTGATATTGGATTCAGTTAGATCAGTAACAAAATAAGTGCTACCTCCCTTAAATTTCCAATGTGGTTCTGAAACACCGTGCTTATACCCCTCATTATGAGCCGCATAGTTTTCACGATATTGTGTTTGAATTACTAAAGTTTGCATATTTACTCCTACCTAAATATTTAATATACATATAGTATAGCAAATTTTAGAGATATGTCAACCTTTTTATTCGTCTTTTGGGAATATATTTTCTATAAATTGTGAGGATTCTAAGAGCATTTTGTCTTGTATAGACTGCAAATCAAGATAGATTTCTAATTGTTTAACGTGCTCTTTTATATTATAAAGTTTGTAGAAGGAACCAAGATCCTGTAAATCTAAGGGAGTTATCAATTCATCAGGATCAAGTTCAATTTTTTTATCTTTTCCAGTTAATACCTTAATAGAAAAGATATGTTCCACAGGAACTTCTACAGGGAATTTTTCAGGCATGAATTCCTGTAGGGTTTTGCCGTCTTTTGTCTTTTTTCCTAAGAGCATTATATGAGTGCTCTTTTTAGACATTAGGCTTCTTTTTTAGGTCTGCCAGGGCCTTTTTTAGGCTCTAGGCTTGGATCTAGTGCGTATGCTTCTTTCCTTTTTATATCTGCTTCAACTAACATTTGTTTAGAATCTCTTTCTAAAAGAGATGCCTCATACATAAGAGTTTTAGCAAATTCAGGTGATGCACTATCTAATGGATCACTTACAGATTCTGGTGCAATATCAGAAACTTCTGTATTTAAAGGTGGGTTAGTACCTTCAGAAATTTTTCTGATCTCTTTATTAACATCTTCTAAAGGAACAAACTGTCCTGGTGTAGGTGTTAAGTTAACCATATTTACTGCCATCTTAGTAAGTTTTTTACCAAAATGTAATTCATTAAGCATATTAGAACCATCTGTAAATTGTCTTCTTGCTAACACTTCTGAAATATCGTTGCTTTCTTGTGCTTCTAAACTAGCAACAACGTTCATTAAGTCATCGTGTTTTTGGTCTTCTAAAGAACCAGTTTCAACAATTAAACAATTTTCAGGCTCATTAGGTACTTCTCTAAATACCACTACGCAAGGCTTATCGCCTACTGAGCCAACATGTTTCATTACATCTGCCATATTATTCTCCTTCTGCAGGAGCCTCTACAGGTGCTTCACTATCTGCTTCTTCACCTTCAGCCGCTTCTGCTTGTTTATCAGCAACATATTGTAAAAATACTGTTAGTTTATCAAATACTGACCCTACTTGGGTAAGTTCGTTTCCTCTAAATGCACCTCTTTGTGATGCTAAGTCTACGATCTGTGCAAGTAATTGTAAATCTTGTAAACCAATACTTTCAGGTGCGTCGCTATCACCTTCTAAATTGACATCTGCGCCTTCAGGTGCATCTACAACTTCTTCGTTTTTAATATTTTCGTCTGACATTAAAATAACTCCTTTTTAAATTATATATGTATTTAACTTTTTTTTAATACACGGTTGTAAAAAAATGGTTTATTTTGTGTAGATAACATCTACCCAATCTGTTCTACCATTTAACGGATTTTTGCTGATATAAGATATGTCCCATAACTTAAAACCAGCAGGTTTAAGGTACTGTTCTATATCGTAAAAACTTAAATTTCTAGTATATAAGTCATAAAAGTTAAGTTCAGTCAATACAACAGAAGTTTTTTCAAGTGTTTCTTCTGCACCTTTTAATATTTTTGCTTCACTACATTGTGTATCTAATTTAAGAATATCTATTTTAGGAATATCCCAATAACCTACAAAAGTATCAAGTTTATGCTGTTTTACAATAACTTCTTGATTAGCATTTTTCATAAAATCGCCTTCTTTAAGGCCTGCTAAATCAGGTTCGTTGATACCAATACTATCTTTACTGTTAGGATTTAACTGATATACACCGCTTAACATTGGTTGTATTTCATGGTAATAGAACTTTACTTCCTCTTTATCAGTATCGCCAAATGCATGATTATAACAACTAACTTCATCGTATTTTAAACTACTTTCTAACAACGTGTCATAGAATTCTTTAATAGGTTCAAAACAATGTATAATAGATTCAGGCCAAAGTTGTTTAAATGTTTTTAGTGTTTGACCTGTATTTGCTCCTACATCAAATATAATAGGTTCTGGTGAATCTATTAAAGATGTTAGAACAGAATTTCTATTAAAACGTTTAATGTAGTCCTGTGTTCTTTGTTCGCTATTTTTGTATTTCATTAAGACCATATGTAGTATTGTAAAAGTGTATAAAGTTTTCCATATCTAATGCATTTTCAAAATATATTTCATATCTTAAATAACCATAAACATTATCTGAAACATAATAAACTAGATGTGCAGGAACTTCTTCTAAATATTCTAATATATCTGATTTACCTACATCTTCTTTATGTGCCTTGTCTACATCACATTTAATTTTATTACGCAACATAGTAGTATAGATCTGGTTCCCATGTAGGTTTTTCCAGTCCGTATCATTTAAAAGATTAGTTCTTTTAATCATTGTCTCTTTCGTAAGGTACGGTTATGCCAAAAGGTGCTTCTGGTTTTCTACCACCATAGCCACCACCATGGACAATAAACAATGTATCACAGTATGTTTCGTCTCCCCAACTTCCCCAAGGATAACCATCAGTAAACATAACAAGTTTCTTAGGTTGTATGCCGTTCTCTTTCATGTAATCAAATACACAATCAAACTCTGTACCACCGCCACCTTGGCATTCGTACTCCATAAACTCGTCCATATTATAAGAAGTAAATTCTTGTGGATTATGTACTTCTGTATCAAAGCAGAATAAATGTATTTTAAAATCTGTATATTGATCCATTACACCCTTAGTTTCACTTAGTATATCCATAAGCATTTCATCACTCATAGAACCTGAAGTATCTATTGCTAATCCAATATCAATAGTTGTTTCTCTATCCATTCCTGGTAAGTAAAAACCCTCATTAAGACCTTTTCTACTTGGAGTTTGATATGTATAGTCACTTCGCATAATTGACTGTATTTGCATAGCCAATAATTCACGCCAGTCTAGTTGAGGGTTTAAAAACTTGTCAAGCATTCTTTTAACACCTGCAGGTAAATTACCTGCACCTGCGGCCTTGGCGGCCTGCATAGTAGCATTTTGAAACTCTTGTTTAATTTGTTCTTTTTCTTCAGCAGTATATTTTGCTGGACCATCTTTACCTTCTGAATCTTCGTCTGTATTTCCACTTGGACCTTGACCAGAGCCTTCATCGTCTCCTTCTTCACGATCTATATGAACATCAAGTGTAGACTCTTGTGGTAACTGTCCGTTCTTTTCCATTTCATCAAACAGTTCATCATATATTTCCTCAGAAATTTTACCCCTATATTTCCAATCATGACATATTTGCACTAATTTAATTTCATCGCCTATATTAGCATCTATTAAGTCTGCATTAATAACATAGTCATTAGCAATATTCCAAAGCACAGGGTGTCTGTCGCCCCTTCTATCTACATCCATATGATCATATACACAATGTAATACTTCGTGTCCTACTAAAAAGATAACTTCAGAATCACTAAGAGCGGCAATAAAGTTTCTATTATAATAAAAGTATTTGCCGTCTGTAGCGGCCGTAGGGCACCACTCTGTTGCATCTTTAAATCTTAGTCTAGTAGCCAAGTTACCAAAGAAAGGTGCAGATATAAGCATTTCTATTCTTGCTTTAATAAGTCTATCTTCTATTTCTGCTTGGGTTAAAGTAGTTTCAGGTATTTCTTTAGATAGTTTAGGTGCTCTATCTGATGCATTACCTGTTGCTTTTGTTGTTGCTTCTACTGTATCTGTCATATCGTTACTCCTAACTAATACATATATTATAGCAAATATACTATTATTGTCAAGTGTTTTTTCGATAAATATGGGTACATTCCACATTTTACACACATAATAAATCGCGATTAAACATACAAACATTAGGAGATTATTATGTTAGACCCACGCATAGAGATAGCGAATATGCTATACGAAATTAGAGAAAAGGTAAATGCATTAGAGTGCAAACTTTGGGAAATCCCACATCATGAAGAGCCTGTAGCAGAATACGAAGCAGTATATACAGCACCTCAATCTGGTGATTATATGCACCCTGATACACCAACACACCAAAAACCAGAAGGCTTCAGCGATGCGGCTTACTGGGATTCATGTTGTCAATGTTGGATGGAACCAACCCAATGGGATTGGGATTCATACAACTACTGTGATAACGCAAATGCAGATATAAGTTATAACTGTGAAGCAAATTCATGGGACGAAGGTCATGATTGGTCAAACAATTATGCTGATGACTGGTATGATTACGATGCAAGTGCAACATCTTTTGTAGAAGATATGCCTGCAGAGGAAATGCCTGCAGAAGAACATCATGTTGAAGAGCATGTTGAACCTGCTCCAGTAGTAGAACCTGCTCCAGTAGTAGAACCTGCTCCTGTTCATTCGCATATGGGCGATGACGACGAGCATGTAGAACCTGCACCAGTTGTTGAAGAAGCACCAATGGTAGAAGAAGCACCAATGGTAGAAGAAGCACCAGTTGTTGAAGAAGCACCAGTTGACCCTAACCAACCAGAAGGTTAATTAGGTTTATTTGGATCGAAAAAAAGAGGCTCCATTTGGAGCCTCTTCACCTTATGCATTCTTAGGTAGGGAGTAACATAGGTAGGTGCATAAGGATTTTAACAGTTGCCTCCTACTAGGCAATATACTTTGTATATCTATCTGAGAAAGTTTTATGTAAGTCTTTGTCGAGATCAGTTCTTACATTGAACCTTATCTGATAGTCCTTCATTATTGTTTTGAACAAGAACACTACCATTTCTGGTTCAAAGTTATCATAAGCAAACCTTACAGTATTGTTAAGTCCTTTTCTGAACTTATCATCAATACCGTTATCTTTAAAGATATCATTAAGTTCGTATGCTAGTCCTACAACTAAACTATACTTTGCTGATATCTCTTTAGAAAGGTTGCTATCTAAAGACTTAACGTCACCGTTAAGTATTTGATCTGGGTTAGGAAGTTTACTAGCAATCTTTCTGTGCTCTACAAACTTAATTGCCATACCTTCGCCAATAGCACCAGCAATTTCCGCCTTTTGTTCAAAGGCTCCTGCTGAGTCAAAACTATCAACACTAAGTATCTCACTTACAAAAGTCCAACTTCTTGGTGTTGCAAATGATTGTGAACTACTTTTTGCATCAAAGTCAAAAAGATCACCTTTAGAAAAACTCAAATAACCTATAACATCTGGATGTATGTTATTGTTGATTGCCCATTTTTGCCAATCATCAAAATTAACTTCCATATTAATATGTCTGAATCTGTTTGCCAACGGTGCTGGCATTCTATATGTAACACCTCTATCTGTTTCTCTGTTACCTGCGGCAACAATTTTAACATTTTTAGGTAGTTTATACTGTCCTATTCTTCTATTAAGAACTAACTGATAAGCCGCCGCCTGTACACTTGGAGGTGCAGAGTTCAACTCATCTAAGAACAATACCACAGTATCATATTCAGAAGCAAATTCTTCACTGGGTAGATCACTTGGAGGAGACCATTCCATTGTATTTGTTTCTGGATTTCTAAAAGGATATCCTCTTAGGTCAGTTGGTTCAAGTAATGCAAGTCTCAAATCAATTGTTACTGCATTTCCTAATTCGCCACTTTGGACGATGCCTTCCACTAATTCAGACTTACCAATACCAGGTGCTCCCCAGATAAAAATTGGTCTGTCTACTTTTAGTGACCTCAGTAGAATAGGTTCTACTGTTGTGGGTTTTACGTTTAATGTTTCCATATTATGTTACTCCTAACAATTTTTAATATACAACTAGTATAGCAAAAAAATGAAATATGTCAACCTTTTTTTTAAAATCTTTTTTATAAAGATAAAAAAGGGCGCCTAAGCACCCTTTAGTATTAGGATTTGCTACTTAAGAAGTAGTTGTTCCTGAAGCCATTGCTTTGTAACCAGCGGCAATAACAGCTCTTGAAGGTGTACCTAAACGGTAAACGTTTCTTGATCTGTTTTTTGTGTCAGTAACTGTATTCAAGTAGATTGGAAATCCTTTGAATCTTAGTGATTGAATCACTGCTTGTGGGTTACCTGCGCCAAATTGGCTTCTTAATTGAGCTGAACTTAATGTTCTGCCTGATTGTAGTGCTGATAGAACTTTTGATTCCATAGTCACTGTTGTTGTTGATGTAGTCATATGACCTCCTATTTTTAACAACTTTAAACAAACTGTAAAATATATTTCTACAGTATTATCATATTATACATTAAAAATAAGTTTTGTCAACCTTTATTTGATTTGTATGAATGCATTAATATCAGAACCATTAAGTTTATACCAAGCAGAGTCCTCTTGACTATATAAAACCATCTTCTTTTTAGTAAAGTAATAAGGCCATTCCATAGTTTGATCTAATGTTAAATACATTTTAGGTGTAGGATTTATACTATGATCGTATTCATAATGATCATAGTGTCGTTTGAGTAGTTCATTACCTAAATACGTTAATCTGAGCCCCATAGGCCCTTTCTCTTTGGATACTCTGTAGTTATTAAATATCTTATAACCTAATTGTTCTCTTGTAAAGCCTTTAAATCGTCTGTAAAATCTTGAATCTTTCTCAAAACCTGGGCGTCTTGAACTACTTGGTAATAGGCCTTCTTTTATAATTTGATTAAGACTATCAATTATTTTGTATTGTAGAGGTGTATCACTTGACGTCATCTTCAGTAATGACTTCACCTTGTGTAAGTTTAACTACTTCAAATTTATCAGTATCGAAAATTTTGTTTAATCTTTCTGCTAAGTTAAATGCATGTCCTGAATTAGAAAAGGAAACTTTTTTATATTTGGGACCTGGATAAGAAACAAGGGTATGTAATATTCTTAAGTTTATGGGTTTGCTTTCGTAGAACACACTATATATTGCATCCGCACCTAGTACTTGCTCTGACTTATATGTAGTTTTGTTAATATGCTCTAGTAATATTGTAGGCTTTGGTCTACTCATATATGTATTCTCCTATACATATATTTATCATTTTTTTGAAATTAAAACAGTTGTTAAGTAATTACTCGCTTGGAAAACCTTTTTGTACAAAGTCACCTATCATGTTTATGTCTGCCTCAGATAACATCGCGGCTTGACCCCACATAAGAGCACTTTGGCTTCCTATTTCACCGTTATTTTTGTATGTAGTAAGTTTACTAATGATATCGTTTGAACTTTGTCCTGCTAACATTGGTCCTACACCACCGCCACCGTTTGCACCATGACATGCGGCACAACCTGCCCATAAACTTCTAATATCGCTAAATGGATCACCTGCGGCTAGAGCCTGTTTTGCTTTTAAAATATCTACTGCGGTTCCATTAATTCTAACATATTCTTCGTAGCATTCTCCTGTGCAAGAACTATTACTACTATATCCACTATACTCTAAGTCAGGATAAACTTTTAAGATAAAAAATAAGGCTATCATAAGACAGCCTCCTAATACCATTCCTAATTCTTTCATTTACTTGCGTCTACTAGAGCCTTAAATTCTGTGAACCCGCCAATTTTTTCTCCATCAACAATTATTTGTGGGAATGTTCTGGCACCTGGAAAAGTTTCCATTAATGTTTCTCTGTCAAAATCCTCATCGAGCATTTTATATGTTAAATCGTGTCCTTCTCTTTCTGCTAATGCTTTTGCTTGAACGCAAAAAGGACATTGTGGTTTGCTAAAAATTTCTACTTTCATACCTTTATTTATATTTCTTTTATAATGTTATATTTAATTTACTGGTAATTAAGTCTGTTTCACTTTCAAAACTAATTACTAATGTTTGGTCTTTAAACCAATCTTCTTTTTCATACTGCATATTTCTATGAGGAATAAAATGCCAACCAAATTTTTTCTCACATAGTTCTACCATAAGTTCTTTAGCACTCATTGGCAATCCATAAACGTGAGTATGCCATTGATACTTATAAATTTTATTGTAACCATCTCCGTTGAGTGGAGATACAGAGTTTAACTTTGGTTCTTTAGAATTGTCCGCCATCTAAATCAACCTCACCAACCTCACCTTCTATAGGTTGATCATTGTAATCATTAAGGATTTGTAGTAACCATTTAGTATTTAATACTACAGTAGATTCGTTTTTTTCTATGAGATTACTTAAATGTAATTTAAGTTTCTCAATTTCCGTCATTTGTTCTTTTCTCTTTATTAAGTTTACTATTTGCTTGTCTACATTCAATTTCTGTTTTGAATGGACCTGCATAACCATAGTTTACTAATGTAGAGTATTTAGGACCGTGACTATGTTTCCAACCTTTTTCAAAATTTATACAGTACCAACCTGCCGCATAATATACATCACTATCCGCAGTTTTTGTATATAAAGGAACATTTTCATCATAATCATTATGACTGATATCTAAAGGATAAGGTGTTTCATAATCTATTAAGTGTCCTTTTATATAAAATGCATCTTCTTTCACTGGAGACACTTTAGTTTGTTCTTCAAATATAGAGGTATTACCAAAATGTTGTCCTACATCTGCTTCATCATCAAACTTTAAAATAGACTTACCATTAAGATAAAAATAATGATCTTGTATATCTTTATTTAAAATCCCTATTTTTCTAGGACCTTGTCTTACTAACCATGCTACATCAGATACCTGTTGTAGATGTGCCTTTGTTTTTTTAGTTTGCTTCTTTACCATGCCATATTCTCCTTGTTTCCATAGTCTTCATCTCTACCAACAACAACTCCGCCTATGGAATAAAGTTGTTTATTGGGTTCGCCTTTAGCATTTTTAAATACTTCTGGACAAACATCAGTTCTCATCTGCCTATATACTTTGTCCTGATCTGGACTAGTAAATATCCAATGAGGATTCTTAGGCCAATCCAAACAGATTCTTTTCATCGCTTCTTCTACTGGATCAGGCCTGGCCATTTAAGAACTCCGCATAATCACCTGGATTCTGACTCATTCTTTCTAGATTCCATTTAGCACAAAACTTCATAAAATACACGCCTACTTGTTGCTTTGTATCTTTAGTTTTTGCATTTTCTACAATAGCCTTACTTTCTGCTTTAACTTCGTCAGGCTGTTGTGTTAGATCTATTAATATCTTATTACGTTCAAAATCATCTCTAACTCTATGTTCTTGTTCTTCATGATCTACCCAACGTTGTAACATAAAGTTATTAAAATTAAATCCACCAGTATGTCTATCATTGTATGCTTCTGTAATGCCTGTCTTGTTCTTAGTGCCCTTTAGTCTTGCACCTGGGTATGCACTAAAGACATTATCAGCACTATCGCCTCTAACACATTTTTCAAACAATACCCATTCAGGAACTACTGGTGTTTTAACTTCGTTAGTTTTCTTATCTATTACCCATTCACCTGTCTTTGCATTTTTAAACCCTTCTAAACTAACTATCTGATCTGTTGTACCATTGTATTGTGTTACATTAGGTGCTAAGAGCTGATAAAAGTCGCTATCTGTACTTATAATAACATGATTATCATCAGGGTGTTGTTGTATCCATGTAGCAATTAAGTCATCTGCTTCTGCATTAGGTTGCTGTATGACACTACAATTTGTACGTTTATCTAAAAATTCTGTTAAGTCATTATATGACTCAAAGAATAATTCGTCATCTTCTTGTTCTTTTACACTTCTTTTATCCATTAAAACTTTTCTATTTGCTTTGTAAGGAGGATAAAAATCCTTACGCCATGAACGACCTTCTAAACACATAACAACATGATCGCCATCAAAGTCGTTCCAAACTTTCTTTATACTATTAAACATAATATGCATAGCCATACCAACACGCATATCTATATCTTTACCACCGCCTACATGTTTAGCACGGAAGAACATGTTTAAACTATCTACTAAAATATATGTTTTCATTCGTTTCCTAAGTTATCATTTATTATAGCATCAAAAGGCGATTCTTTCAAGTCCTTTTCACGTTTTTCTTCAAAATTTCTTTTTAAGTCATATGTTAAAAATTTAGAATAATTTTCTAAAATATAATTGACTTCTTGGGGTGTCATTTCATCTATGGCTTCAGCAATAACTTTATCTAAGGACTTAGATAAAAGACCTAACTTTACTTTTGCTTGAACTTCAATCTTCGTCTGATCCATCTTCTTCTTGTACTTTTACATTAACAATATCTTTAGAATTATTTGGCGTCCTTGCTTCTTGTAAGCCATAATCTTGATCAGCCATTTCTTGTACTAATACTGTTCTACATACATCGTTAAACCATTTGTTTACTACTGATTCATCGCTTTCGCCTGTATAACCGTTATCAGATAAAAATGCTACAAATTCATCGTTCCAATCAAGTTCCATGTATCCTGCCTTTGCATTTTCTGGATTTACCTCTAACTTCATTACATTAACATAAGGTTCTTTTTTAAGAGTAGCAACTTCTTTTTCGTATTCATATCTACCAATTTTTCCATTGTTAAAGTCTATTTCAAGTTGAGATAATGTTTTCTCTTCTTCTGTATTAGCATTTATTTCTGCTAATGCTTTTTCTAATTCATCGCCGTCGTAATAATATTCTGCTTCTGCTATTGCTCGAGACTTACCTTTAAGTCCCCAACTAGCAGGCATCATACTAAATGGTAATTTAATTTTCTTCATCATCTTCATTCTCCTCGATTGCTTCATACATAAATGCTATCCTACAAGGCATTCCTGGGTTACCCAATCCTACATGGGGAACAAAGGCATCTCCTTGGCGTAATTGGATTAGTTGGTCATTACCAAAATTCATTTGTCTTCCATAGGCTTCGAATCCTAAGTCTGTCATAAAAATCATATCAGAACATCTTCCAAAAAATTCTACATCTATTAATTTATTATTTTTCATTCTCAATCTTAAGACATCTCTATCTTTCAAATATTTAGAGCCACGTATGTCTCCTACTCTTATGGAGTTTACTTCAACATCTTTTTTAACAATAGGGTGTCCATCGAATGTAAGTCCTATTACTTCATCTTCATCAGCAACAATATCTGCCGCTAATATTATGCACATTATTACAAATACTGCATACATTGGTGAAAAATTTATATGGAAGTTCCAGTCTATATTACGCATATATTCCTTCATTAAAAATTCCTTCTTCCACGATGATATCGTTTGTTTTATCTTTAACATAAAATTTAGCCTCCGCTTTCCAATCCTTAAAGATTTGATTCTTTAAGTTTTTAATGTTAGTATTTTGTCCGTGAGGATACCAACCTTCCTCATATTCTCCCCAACCTTTAATGTATATTTCATATATTATATTATCCATTATGTACCCCATGCATTACCAAACAAATTAATATGTAATCTAGGACTAAATTTATATCCTGTTTTCATACATATTTCTGCTACGTCTTTTTCTGTTAGTGTTTGTTGCTCTAGTGTAGCACCCTCGGGCATTAAAAACACACTATCAATTTGTACACCTGCTTTTTTGTATGCTGTTACAAATGTATCTACATCTGGTAAACATAATTCATCACGTACTACAAATTTATTATATAAGAAACTGTTTTCAACTTCGTTCATTGTTATTAATTGTTCTGGTATTAATGTATCTTCTAATACTTCTCCACTAATACTTAATTTAGGACTTGTACTCCAAGTAACATGTAAGTCTGTTGCTTCATTATTAAAGTAATCTATTAGTTCAGGAGTTACTGCTTTAGAGCCATTTGTTTCAAATGTTACGTTTACTAGGCCTACTTCTCTACACATATCAAGAAGTGCTGGCCAAACACGTTGCCACCCTAGTAGCGGTTCACCACCTGTGATCACCAAGTGTATGTCTTCACCGTGTTTGCCAGTGAAA
>MDSV01058621.1_pt1 | contig 26293 bp, 23 predicted proteins | sample 810851 | NCBI WGS metagenome assembly MDSV01 (sample SAMN05326640, study PRJNA326480) | marine metagenome | isolation source: seawater | place: Atlantic Ocean: North East | collected 2012
GATTCTATTAAAACATTAGAAGCATCTATATTTAAATTATTATGAATATTAATATTACAACTACTAGATTCAATTTTAAGACTACCAGAAATTATATTTAATTCATCATTAGTTTTTATATTACTAAAATCAATTTTACAAATATTATTGTTAGTAATATTAATAGAAGTACAAGATAATGATCCATCATACAAATTTAAATTATCACCAAATGTAGTCCAATATTTATTCAAATAATATACAAAACTAGCAGTATTATTATAATTCATATTGTAGCTGTTATCAAGTTTTATTAATATACCGCCATATTCATTATTTAATATATCAGGATGTGAATCAAAGAATTCACTATTAAAATTATTGTATGAAAATTCTACGCTAATTGTATCAATTGGACTATCTAATGGTAATGGTATATTAGCATGATTTGTTGTCTCTAAAGTAATATTTTTATTTATTTTATTTGATAGTTGTATAGATTTCAATGACCTATATATAAGTTTTCCATATGAATGGTTATTATTATTTGTAATATATGTATCCGGATAAATAATAGCTGTTTCATTCGGTTTATTATAAATATCTATTGGTCGGACTGCATCAATTGTATTATCAAGATATATTTGTATAGAATAATTATTTATAATATTTGGATATATATATAAGTTATTTTCATCATATTCATTACCAATAATAATATTAAAATAATTTAAATCAAAATTTATTATATCTAGACTCTTTGTAATTAAAAAGCTTACATCACTACTTCCTATATTTATTTTAGAAGTTGTATTATCTAGAAAGTTAATTATATTGTTAGATAATTGTAAATCGGTAATATTACTATTATTGGCGCATATATCATTTGATAATAATTTAGAAGTTCTTATTAAACCATTACATACATCTATTTCATATTGTGGATTTAATATATTTATTCCTATTTTATGATTTGATGTATCAATTACTATAACTGATACATCGTTTATAAAATTAAGATCATCTACAGATAGATCTATCATGTTTTCTAGAAAATTAATAGATTTGTTATTATTATAATCCATTTATATATTATTTATGATAATATTTAGATAGTTTTTTATGACTAAAATAAATAATATTTTGAATATAATATATTATTTATTAATTTTTTGTTTTAGTTTTGATCTTCAATGATATTTGGATAACTTATAACATCATCTTTTATATTTTTGTATTCTAATAAATATATATATACATTATAAATTAATGATATTAAATAAGGTAATATAAATGGTATTGAAATATATAATAAAATTAGACTAATTAAAAATAAATTTTTATATTTTTTTTCTTTAAAAAAATTTGAAAAAATAAAATATGAAATTATTAATCCATAATAAAAAAATAATAAATAAAAATGAAATGATTTATAAAATGTGTAATTTTTATTTTCATATTTATCTTTTCTCTCATCTATAAATAAATTTTGTTTATATGTATCTATTTTATTTTGAATTTTCGTTAAATTATTTTTTTTTTCTCTGTTTTTCGCGTTTTCATTTAAAAACATAATATCAAAATTTTTATAAATATTTATAATTTCTATAAATTGATTATTTTTTTTTGTATAAAAATCAACTAATTGATCATATTTATTTTCAATTTTTTTTTTAACACGATTTACATATTCAACATGCTTATTATTCCTGATTTTATCTTTACATAAAATATTTAAATGTTTATATAAAACAGGATTATAACTATCATTATCATCATCTTCTATTCCAGTCAAATCCTGCCTATTTCCTGCATTAATTTTAGCTAGAATATCTTGGCTACTATCATATGTCATAATTAGTATAATATTATATTAATATTAGATTATTTATTAGTAATATTTTTTAATATTGTAAAAAAAACTATAATACTTATTATTGTAAATAATAATAATTCTAAATTTACTTCTTTATTTTTTGTATTTTTTATATTTTTAAATGGTTCTGGGTTACTTGATATATTAGATAATTGATACAAATCTTTAATATCTTCCCAACACACAGGATCGTTACATTCACTCTTTTTTAAATAATCAGGCTTGAGTTTTTCAATTGCTTTAGGCAACCATTCTTTGGCGTTTTCAGGTATTAGTTCTTTATTATTCATCAATAATGTACCAACACTATCTTTCAGATCACTTGAGACGGCTTTAATAAAATCTTTATCAAAACTCATTATCAATTAATTAATATAAAAACATATAAAAAAAAATTTTTTGATTAAATATATTTTCCTAAATATAAATATCATGACAATTTATATATTAACAAATATTCAGCATGTTATGATTAGAACCGGCTCCAAACACTAAATATCTAGTTGTATTTTGTTATATTATTGCGTCTGGTCGGCGGGATCAGCTGTCACTTTTGGTGGCTCTTTATAACATTTATTTCTAGTAGCATCATATAGCATTCCTACATCACAACATTCTTCGCCTATACATGTTATGCCGAAACCCTTTAATGGACTTACTTTGGGTTTAAATTTACCCTCTTGCTCTAATTTGTAAGCTTTTCTATTATGCGGAATTTTATCTTTATGGTAAATCTTATTATCTTTAATATTTAATAAATATAATCGATATAAAATATATAATGAGCCTAAAAATATTATAACAATAATAATAGATAAAGATATTTTTTTATTTAAAAATCCAAATTTAGCTAAAATTATAAAAGGAACCATACTTATAATTAAAAGTATAATAGTTTTAAGAATGTTAGAATAATCTATATATGTTTTGTTATTATAATTATTGATTTCAATTTGTCTTTTTTTTGTTAAATTATTTTGTTTCAATCTTTCATATGCATTTGTTAAGGATGGTACATCATCATTAGTCATTAAATATTCTGTAAATGCATCTCCTATTAAATTATTTTTAGAATTTAATACTTCATAAAAATATCTACTATTTTCTCTATCGAATCCATTTGTTAAATAGTTTTGTAATTTTTTATTTTGTTCCGTTGCAGCTTTGAGTTGACTTTCTACCTTACTTTGATCTCCCATTTATATTATTATATTTATATAAATATAATAATATTTCTATTTTTTTACTATAATTAATTAAACGCCCTTAACGCGTCATCACCCAATTCTTGATGGTTAACATGCTCTGCGTCGCTAGAGAAAGTCATTGTCGGTTGCGATGGTTCCTGCATCGCCAATGTAAACTTAGTACGGGTAAATATACTATTTGTTACTGGTAATATATATTCACGATCCTCTTGGTGTTGATTTGCTTCGCCAACCATAGTACCATTAACATGTAATGCAAGTTCCGAGTTGGTGGACATGAAATTTCTAAGTGTATATGTTACGCTTGGATTTAACTCAAGAGTAACACTTGAATCATTAGTTATATCTTGAATTGTGCCATCACTACCCTGTAAGTAACCTATGTACCAATCAGATCGATCGTCGTTAAAATCGTTATCTTCATTGTGTGGTACAAAAGTTACTTGTTGGTACGCCGGCGGGGACAACGAGGCGGGGTTGAAATCAGAAAAACTCTGTAAAATGCTTAAAGCTGCTTTATCTATACTATTAAATAGAATATTGGTTTGTAATTCGCCAGTAAAGTTTTCAATATTATTTGAATTATATAAATTTATTATAGCTATAAATAATATTATAGTAATTACAATAAAAATATTTTTTAAATATGAATTTTTAATTATCTTTAAAATTAAAAATATAATTATAGGATATATTATTAAACAAAATAATAGTATTTTTGAATTATTTGAATTATTTGAATTATTTGAATTATTTGAATTATTTGAATTTATATACAAATTACTAAAAGGCTCTACTCGATAGTCTTCGCCTAATTCTTCTCTGTCAACCATCATCCTTAGCATCTCTGCATCTTCAATACTTGGTGTTCCTTGTATTATTGTTGTTGCTGCTTGTCTATCTGCGTTACTTTTCATCAATTTCTCTATACTACTACTCACCGCACTTGCTTGCGCTGCCAACGATGGTTCTCCTTTATTATTTGTATGTATGCTATTATTACACAGTAATAATAGGTTATTTTTTAAGCCAATTAGCGCTTTATTAGTATTAGTTAATGAACCTCTCATATTTGCCACTGAATCATCTTCTATATCTGTTAGTCTAGATTCAATAATAAACATTTTATTGCTTGATCCAGCATTTAATTTTATATCATTTATCTGTTGTTTATTGTTAATGTATTGTGGCGATTGCATAATCTTCATATTGCTGATATTAGATTTTTTCATTAACATATTTCCTTTACTACTAATAGGTATATCATTCATAGTTTTCATATTTCCTTGGGTACGATCCCAAAGCTGTGCAGCCGATTCCCCTCCCGAATCATTAGGTTCAAGGTGACCCTCAGTATACCAAGGATCACTACCCCATGGCGAACCATCTAACCACCTCCAACATATACCTCCTTCTTCGTGTCTACAGTCATCCTCATTACCACGTTTTGTTCTTATTGCACCAACAAGAATAGTTCCTCCACCTCTAAATTTATCTCGTGCGTCAGTAGCTTTTATCTGTTCTTCCCTAGTTAATATACTTGCTGGTCTCCATTCAGTAGATTTAGGATTATTAAGAGCACTTTTTTTTTCTTCTTCCCATTCCTCTACAGTTTTGGATCCACGATCAACTCTAAATTCTGAATTTGGTATATCCTCAAGCTTATTGCCTAATTTTATAGTGTTTCCGCTACTAGTAGTTAAAGTTATTTCTTCGGGAAAAGTATTTGTCTTTCGTGTATGTGTGGTTACGGTTTCTATAAATTCTTTTTTCGTAAGAATATTATATTTAACACTATTAGGAGATAATACACCACTCTGATTATTATTAATTGTATTTAATTTACTTTTTAATTCCTCAATATCAGCTAAAGTGACATCTTTATTACCATCTAGCACTCTATGAATATGCATTACTATATCTTTAACTAAATTATATTTTATTTTCGGTGTGGCGCCACGGCGTTCCATACGCTCATACGCAAGATCAACGTCTTCTTCCAATTCTTGATAGTCAATATCGTACATTCCTAGTGCTTGCTGTTCTGTATAGATGCTATCATAGTTTACCATAACATCAGTGTAATTTAGTTTACCTTTACGATTATAAGGTAATGTACCTAATACAAGGGGTTTATAAGAAAATCCTTTATTATATGGATCTTCGTTATAAATAAATACTGCGCAAGATAATGTATCATTATCATTTAAAAAAGATAAAATAGAAATTATTTTTTTATTATTCTTAAAATTAACTGGTGCTGCATCTATAATATCCTGATTATCCTGAATTACCCCGTCGAGGTATCTTTCATCATCATTTATAGATGACTCATCGCACGCAGTACCTATATCTGCTAAACGTTTATTACTATTCTGTATATGTCTTAATAAGCTTTGTTCATATGTTAAGCCACTTATATCATCAGCAACCGTTCTATATGCTTGACTATTATAAAAATCTCTAATTATTTCATGAAGTTGGGCACTTGTGACAACATTATCCTGACATCCTGCTCGTGTTTTAGCAGCATCTTTATCTGCTGTAATCTTAGCCATTTTTACATTATCGGCGTCTGTCGGCATAGTAGTTATTTTATTAATATATTATAATATTATTTTGTATTGATATTTTTTAATATATTATAATATTATTTTGTATTGATATTTTTTAATAATAACATAAATACTATTATAGATATACCAGTGATACCTGATAATATAGATAATTGTAAATTACTACTTTTATTTTGTATTCTACTGTCATCTAACATAGAATCAATAGTAACATTAGTATTTCTCATTTTTTTTATAATATTTCCGCTATAAATTTGATCGTTATTACTGATATCAACAATCGATATATTGTCACTACTAGTAATAGTATTAAAATCATCAATATATCCAGTATTTTTTAATCCTCCATTGCTAGGGCGTTTTTCTGTACTATATATTTTACCTAAAGGATTATAATATATATCAGTCATTTTAATTAATATATAAAAATAAATTTTTGTATATTAATTATTTAAATTATAATGTTAATATAATGTTAATATAATGTTAATATAATTTATTTATAAAATAAAGTAATAATAATATACCAATAAAGTAACATATAATTACATAATCGGGAATTATATTAGGAATAAATTGATATAGTAAAAAAATTATAACAGATATAATCGTAATAATTGCTAAAATACTATATAACATAATATTTCGTTTTGTTTCTATTCTATTATCTTTTAATTTTGATTCTAATTCGTTAGAATTTATATTATTTGTATATATATTATAATTTAATAGTTTATCATCTAAAATTTCATTACTTGGAGAATAAATAAGATCTGTTAAATTCTTAAACTTATTTAAAAATCCAGTATATCCGTTAGGTTTACTATATCCGTTAGGTTTACTCTTACTCTCAGGCTTATTTTCCTCAGTATGTAAATTTTTTATATATGTATATGATTTATAATAATCTTTTATATCATCGCCAAATATAATATTATCAGATAAATCTAAATTAAAATTACTTAAGTCACTATGAATCTTATCATAATGATAAAATATAGCATTTACATTCGACGGCATAGTATTTGTGTCATCTACATTTTCTTTATAATTTTTTCTTAATTTTTTAATATAGTTTAAATCATTTATCATTATATTAGATTTAATTAACGAATAATCAATATGATCAAATCTATCTCTGTTATTACTATTATCAAATAAATATCTATTTATTTTACCTTCACCTGCATTAGGATATTCACTAGTTGGTAAATATTTATTATTACAATTAATGCTGAAATCAATAGTATCGGGAATAATATTACTATTACTACTAAAATCATATAAATAACAATTTTTAGTATTACTATTATGTATATAAATTTGGCATTTATTATCATTACACTCTCTTTCACAATCACTTTTAGATTCTATTCGTGATGCAGTTTTAAAATAATCAGCGGTATTAGTTGGGAAATTATAAAAATAAGTATTTTTATTTTTACATAAATTAATATAATTATTATTTGTAAAATTATCAATATTAGAATTATTTTTAATATTAGAATTACTATTTTTTAAATAGAAAAATATTTCTTCTCCTAAATCAAAGTACAATATACATATAGGAATTATTATTAATAATAACAATATAATAAATTTAAACTGAATATTTTTAGTACTAATTTTCATATTATAAATATATAATATGAAAATATATTTTAATCATATATAAATATTGATATATGTTTTAAAATATATATATAATAAAGTAATTATTATAATGTATATTAAATAATTAGAATTATGATTAATAGTAGTTTCTAATAAAAAAATTACTAATATAAATAAAAATATATATGTAATTATTATATCTAAATATTTAATAATATAATTGATAATATTATTATTAAGTAAAATATTATTATTAAATAAAATATTATCATTATTGATAATTTTATTATTATTATTTATCAAATCACTATTAGTATCCATATATTTATAGTTAGTATTACGTAATAATTTTTTATAATTATTATTAATATAATTGCCTTGTTGTAAATCAAAATTCATATTTAATATTTGTATATATAAAATGTTTATTAAATATTTTATTTAAATTTTTTGATGTAAAAAAATATAGTAAAAATTATTATTAAAATTAATATTATATTTTCTGATAATTTAAATTTTTTTAATAGTTTTGTATCATGTAATTTTCCATTATTTGCTCCATCAAAACCTAATAAACTATTTAATTCATTTTGTTTATCAATTAATTTTTTATTAATATTATAACTATATGTTTTTTTTGCTAAATCTGATAATTTATTAATTTTTTTTTCTAAATCAAAGAATTGAGAATTGAGTTGATGAAAAGCAATATCTTTTTCTTTTGCCTGTCTCATAATCTGTTTTAATACACCACCCTCTTTTATATTATTAGTTCTTTCATCATAAAAATTGCATTTCATTATATTAGATTCCTGAGATGGTGTAAATATATCGATTAAATCTCTTTGATATCTAGATAAAAACATTGCTATATCTGACATAAAAGTATCCCTTAAATTATCATAATATGTATATGGTTTTAAAGTTGTTAAATTTTTATAATTTCTAAAAACATCATTATTAAATATATTATCAATATATTCATTTTTATATAAAATAAATTTATTTGTATGTGCAAAATAGTAATTTTTAAAATTATGAGTAAAATAAAAACTTTTATTTAAAAGTTTTGTCATTTTATCATTGTTAGTTATATCGTTGTTATAAATTATACTTTCAGTATGTGTATTAAAATTATTTGAAAAATCTTCATATTGTTCCATAGGTGATATAAGTCCATGATAAAATTTATTATAGTCATTTACTCTAGGAATAGTTGGTTTAGGTATATAACATTTATAAGTACTACTTAAATAATCATCCTTGTTGTGATTATAATCAGATACTAAAAAAAATGATGCATTACTTATATCAGCTTTTTTTTTACATTCATCTAAATAATTATTATTTTGATCCCTTGATAGTTGGAATTCATCAATATAAAAATCTTGAGTAATATCATAGGCAGGTTGTATATATGTATTAATAATATAAGAATTAGTAATATCTGGAATATAATCGTCTCTTGTCATATATTATATACTATATAATGTAAATATTATATATGTTAATTTATTTTTATATTTTACAAATTCTATAATAATCTGTAAAAATAGATGTTCTACTTTTTCTTTTAATATGAATAATATCACCGGGTCTAAATCCAGAGACTAAAGAAACGGGGCTAAAATATGAAATATCTGGAATTTGTTTAACATTTAATATATTATATTTATTCATAAATTCATTAGCATCATTTTCATTTAATTTTTTATGCGGTGGAACTAATTGATGTTTTAAAATATTAAATTGTAAATGTTTAATTCCTAATAATGATATATATATATTATCACTCATCCATATATCTTTAATGTTTTGAATTAAAGTTTCATTGGGTTGATCTTTTGTAATAATTATAAAGTCATCAGTTTTATTTAATATATTTTCTAAATGAAATAAATCTTCAACCATGTCATAAATATTTTGTGGTTTTAAGAGTTTATTAATATAAAATTTAACATAAATTTTATTTTTGCCTGTTTTTTCATTTAAAAGCATATCTAATTGATTTGATTCTGTCATAATACCAATTTCATTAATAGTAAAATTATTATAATTTGTAATATCATAATTCCTCTCTTCTAAAATTTCTAATAAATTTTTTCTAGCATTATATATAGAAGTGATATGACTATTAGCCATTTATTTAATATATATAATATTAAATAAATAAATCTTTATTCAATTTTATAATAATTTAATATCTTTTAAATATTTTATTATTGATCTATTTTAATAGTTTTTTTAATTTCTGATTGAGAATTATCATTGCCTTCAATTTTTTCTATAGAATTATTAGTATTTTCTAAGTCATTTTTTTCAGTTTCAATAGAAAGAATACTTTGTTTATTATCTAGTATATTAGAATTATCAGTTTTATCAGGTTTATCAATTTTATCAGATTTATTTTCTATACTATTTTTTAAAGTTTCAATAAATCCATTTAATGTACCTTTAATTTCTTCGCCGATTGATAATTTAGGTTTATCTTCTACACTATCATCATCACTATCATCTAAATTTTTATATTTTTCATATTCATCTTCGGCTTTTTTAAGAGCTTCAATTGTAACAGGAGATAATCCTTCATTTTCATCTATATCATTTTCTTTTTCTAAATCTTTAATTTCATCATTTGTATCTTGATTTTTATTTTCTTCTTCTTCTTCTAGTTTTTTTTTCATCTATTAGTTTTTCTTGTTCTTGTTCTTGTTCTTCTTGTTCTTCTTCTTCTTCTTTTTCTTCTTGTTCTTCTTTTTCTTGTTGTTCTTCTTGTTGTTTTTCATCTTGGTCTTGTTTTTTTTTAATTTGTTTTTGTTCTAGGTTTTCATCTTGATTTTTAAAATTTATAGATTGATAATATTCATCAAATTCATTTTTTTGTGTATTATTTAATAATGTATTTTTCATAATATTCAATGTATTATTGTAATTAATACTAGTTAATTGATCAATATTATCTTCTGTAATTAATCTCATTTGAATATTCATAACTTGTAATTCTTGTATTAATAATTTAAATGAATAAGGTACTCTGATAATACTAAATTCTCTACCATATTTAGTAATTACATCTATATTATTTTCATTTTGTATATTAGTATTAAATTTCAAAGGACCATCAGCATAAGGACTAATAAATATATTTTTAGTTTCATTATAAACTGCGATAGAGCCAGTGTTATTACAGATAGCAACAAAATATTCGTCGCCGCGTTTAAGCATAGATTCAGTTAAGAAGTTGGTAGCTCCATGTGCAATAATACAATCTCTTTCCATTTCTCCGATGCGTAATCCACCATCATTAGCTCTACCTTGAACAGTTTGTCTAGTAAGAACAGTTCTAGGTCCTTGTGCTCTATAATTAATTTTATCTTTAACCATGTGTTTTAATCTCATATAATAGCAGGGACCAATAAATATTTCTGCTTGTAATTGTTTACCGGTTTCACCACTATATAATATTTCATTACCACTAGAATTATATCCAATATTCTTAAGTAATGAACCAAATACTTCATGTTTAGAACCTTTATTAACGAATGCAGTGCAGTCACCAAAACCTCCATATAATGAACATGTTTTACCCATTAATGTTTCAACTAGTTGTCCGATAGTCATTCTACTAGGTAGAGCATGTGGATTGATTATTAAATCGGGTCTAATGCCATTTTCGGTAAATGGCATATTATTTTCAGGTATAATTAATCCAACAGTACCTTTTTGACCACATCTACTACAAAATTTATCACCAATAGCAGGAATACGTTCTTCTCTAATTCTAACTTTAGCAATTCTAAAACCTTCTTCGCCGTCAGTAATAAATGATTTATCAACAAATCCAAGTTGACCTTTTTTAGGTGTAATAGATGAATCGATATAATTGTTAGGGTTATTAAAATTAGTATTAACTTTACCAATAATAACTTTTTTATCATCTAATAATGTATTTTCATTAATTAAACCATAACTATTTAATTGAGAGTAATCATAACCGGGTTTTTTATTAATAACATTTTCATTTTCTATATTAGAAAATTTAGAATCCATAGTTTGATTACCTACTTTTGAACTAGATTCACGTGATTCATACATATTAAAATAAGTAGTATTGAACATACCACGTTTAATAGATGCTTCATTAAATAATATAGAATCTTCAACATTATAACCACCGTAGCAACCTATAGCAACAATAACATTAACACCATATGGATGTTCTTCATTATAAATATATTCTAAATATCTACTTTTGACGATTGGAATTTGTCCATTATTTAATACTATACCCATTTTATCAATTCTATTTTGATAATTAGAGTTATAAAGACTGACACCTTGTTTACTTTGTCCACACGAGAATAAGTCTCTAGGTAATTGATTATTTTCTGGAAAAACAATTTGATTTCCCATTATACCTAATAATAATGATGGGTGTATTTCAAGATGGGTAGTAAATTTATTAATATTATCTTCGTTAGTAGATATTAATGAGGTTTCTGTTTCAGTGGTATCTAAATAATCAATAATTCCAGAATTTTTTAATAAATTATCAAGAATAATATTATTATTATTAGAATTAGAATCAGTTAAAGATTTTTCATCGATATTGAATGAATATAGATCAGATAAATTATTAAAAACAATATTAGATTTAATAAAAGTATTTTTATTGCTAATAATTTTATCAGATTTATTGAATTCATTGAAGCCTATTAATAAATCGTCAAAAGAGAAATTTTCATCAAGAATTTTTTTTAGTATATTTTTATTTTGATAACTAGGAATTAATTTATTAATATAAAAAACTGGTCTACATAATCTTCCAGAGTCAGTGTAAATATAAATAATTTCGTCAACAATTGACCATGAAATACTTGTATAAATTGGTATAAGTCCAAGTCTTCTATATTTTTTTAAAATATCTAAAACTTCAATAGGATTAGTGACAATGCCTACCCAATTACCATTAACAAAAATTTTAATACAGTTTGAAATATATTCAGTAGTACATTCGGATAATGATTCCATAAAAACAACTTTTTTTAGAAATTCAATAATAGGTTTACTAGAATATCCATTTGTAATATGAGTAGAAATGCTCATATGTTTATGTAAACCGACGTTACCTCCATCAGGGGTATCAACTGGATCAATAATTCCCCATTGTGAAGAGTGTAATAATCTAGGTCCAATAATTTTAGCAGTAGAATCTAATGGTAAATTAATTTTTCTAAGATGTGATAAAAATGAGTTGAATGATAAACGATTTAAATCTTGTATAACTTCTGGTCTTTTTGTATGTTGTTCTGCGCCCCAATTACCTTTAAACGCTTTTTTAAAACCATCTTCAAGTATTTTATCTTTAAAATATTCTTGATAATTATTTTCTATTAAAGATGTAAAATCATTTTGATATATACCTTGTTTATAATAATATTCTTTATCTATTTTAGTATAAATATGTTTTTGTTGCAATGAATAATATTCTTTAAATAAATCATATATTAATGTTCCGGTTAATTCTACTCTTTTAAATTTGAAGCTATCTCTATCAGTAGCTTTTTTTTCATGTTTATATACTTTTAATAATTCGCTTACCATGTATCCTAGAAAATATGCTTTATCTGTAAAATTATTTTCTCCAATATGAGGTAAAAAGTAATCCATTAAAATTTCTAATATATGTGCCATAGTTTTACCTTTGGTTAATGTGGCCATATATTTCAAGGCTACTTCTTGGTTAAAAATATTACCGGCATCATGAATTGAGGGTATAAATAAATCAATATAATTTTCATATTTTTCTAAATCTAATAAACAATAATGAATAATATCTTTATCAGATAGAACACCTAATGCTCTCATTAAAATAAATAATGGTACAGGTTTACGAACATTAGGTAAATTAATAACAATATTACCATTTTTATATTTTGGTGAAGGTCTAGCAATTCTAATTGATAAAGTTCTAATAGGTTTAGATGCATCTTCACTTACACTTCTTATTTCGGCAGAATGAGAATATATTTCATTAAAATCTTCTCTAATGTAAAACATATTATCTGCAAATTTTTCTTGTGGTACTATTACTTTTTCTTTTCCATCAATAATAAAATATCCTCCTCTATCATTTTTACATTCTCCCATATTAAATTTTACATGATTATCTAATTTATTTAATATACATAAGTCTGAATTTAACATAATTGGAAATTTACCAAAATATATTTTTTCTAAAGTAGATTCTATAGTTTCTTCTTTACCATCTTTTATTATTTTATAAATAATAGTAATATCCATATGTAAAGTAGTGCTATAACTCATATTTCTTAATCTAGCTTCATTAGGAAACATATAATGTTTTCTAGATTCATCAAAAATAATAGGTTTACCAAAATATAATTTATTGCCTGTTTTAGTTCCAAAATAAATATCAGCTTTTAAATTATATTCTTTAGTATCTGGATTTTGATCTTTAAAAATTCTAACAGGATTTTTTTCTTTAATTATATCAAAAATTTTAATATTAAAAAAATTATTATATGATTCTAAATGATGTGTAATTAATATATTAGGATTATCTTTAAAATATTTATCAATTATTCTCCATGATACAATATCATTATTACTCATATTATATTATATTATAATTATAGTATAATATTCTTATATTTCTTATAAACAATTAATTAATAATAAAATTACATTTGCTAAATTATATTTGAATATGATAATACTATTAATCCAAGTATTAAAAATAGTAAAATAATTGGGAATAATACAATAAACCATGATATTTCTTTGTATCCTGCTTTACATAAAGAATTTAATATGAAAGTCCAAAATAATATATATATAGCTTTAAATACAAAAATAATAAATGTATTTGGTACATAACATTCATAATTACCAATACAATAAATATCAGTATTACCAAAATTTTGTAAAGCCATTAATATAAAAATAATAATAGAAACAATTAAATAAAAGAATGCAGGTGAACATAAATTTTTAAAATCTTTAATTAATTTATTTAAAAGCATTATTTATATAATTTATATATATTAAAATTATATAAATTATATAAATTATATATTATTAAAGTAGACTATTATTACCGCTTGGATTAGTTTCTGGGTCATTACCCATAAATTGATTATATGTGCCCATGAGTGAACTCTCTACATTATTTATTGCATCACTAAATATTAAACCACCGGCACTACCACCTCTTAAATTTTTTTTACAACCATATTGTATTCTTTTTTTATAAGTTTTTTTATAAGTTTTTTTATAAGTTTTTTTATTAGTTTTTTTATTAGTTTTTATATTAGTTTTTTTATTAGTTTTTTTTCCTAAATTTTTTTTAGTATATTTATTTCTTAGTATACTTTTTTTTGTATATTTTTTTAGTTTTTTTTTATTAGTATTTTTTTTATGAACAACCATAATATAATAATATAATAAAAAAATAAAAAAATATAGATTATTAAATAATAGTTTATTAATATTGTAATTTATTCAATATCAACATGTGTTAACATATGTCTTCTACAACAATATTTGTTTAATCCTAATAAATCTAGGACTTCTCCTTCTACTGTTTTATCCATCATATCTTGTGTTAAATATTCAACTTTATCAGTATCTAGTTTTCTAGAAATTTTCTTTTTTCTAATTTCACTTTGATAGAATCTATATTTATCTGCTAGAACTTTACCACAACTAAAACATTTTACTGGTATAATCATTAATATAATATACTAAATTATATTATATTATTTTTTATATCAATTTTATAAAAATATAAAATAAATAATAGATAATTAATGATTATTATAAAAAGTTATCAAAATAATTACTAACCATTTCATTATTTTCATCATTATCTTCATGTAATTTACAATTTATTCCGTTACATGTTTTACACTTATTATTATTACATGATTTTTTATTATCTAAAGTTTCAATTGTTGCTGTTCTATTTAAAACTCTAAATCCAGTATTATCATTCATATTTATTTTAAAATAATTTAATATAATTACGCTAGTTAAAACTAGTACTAATACAAATATTATAGTTGGTAGTAATTTGGTAAATTTAGAAGAAATAGCCATTTAATATAAGATTATAAAAAAAATAATATAAATTATTAACAAAAAAAAGTCTTTTTATTAATATTAATATTTTAATTGCAAGTACGACATAATATTCTAGTATAATGTCTACATATACATTTACATGTTTTAATATTATAAGGCCAATTAAGAGGTGTTTCAATCCATGAAATTAATTTAGTTGGTTTTAATATTTGATGATTTTTACAACACTGACATGCTTTCATTCGTAAAAATACATCATTTTTATTCATTATTTTATTTTTATAAAATAATTTATAGTTTGACATTTTAAATCCTAAATGTGAATCAGTAGCAAATAAAATCATTTTTTCTAATTCTTTAACAGAATTGATAATATATTTTCTAATATAATAGTTGATAATAAGTGCTGCATCATAATAATTGAATTCCCATATATAATCTATAATTTCATTGGGAAGATTATTAAAATATGTATTATTAAAATAATACATTTAGATGTGTTTAGATATTATAATTGATACATATAATGATAATATATAATTTATATTATCAATTTTTATAGATATAACATTTTTATAAATAAATAAAATAATATGTGACAGTCAACCCATAAATAAATTTAAAAATATTTTAAAAGAATAAATAATTAAAATTGAATAGTAAAATAAAAAAAATAAAATATAAAATATAAAATATATGAGTCATCAAGATTGGAATAATATAACTTTTAATACTGTTTCTAATAATATAAAAAAAGAAGAACAAAAAAAGGTAAATTCAAATAAACCAACAAATTCAGAAATGTTTAAATTAGAACAAAGTAAAAATTTAGGTCAATTAATATCACAATCACGAGTAAAAAAAGAATTAAATCAGAAAGAGTTAGCAAATAAATTAGGTATTAGTGTTCAAACATTAAATAGATGGGAATCTAATAAAGAAACATTAACAAATGCACAGATTTCAGTAATTAATAAAGTATTAGGAGTAAAACTTCCAAGAAATAAAAAAGTAATAAGAGATGATATTTAAAGTAAATCATATATATGTTAATTCATATCCTTTATTTGTTTTAGTTTTTTTTAATTCTATATTATCTTTATGTATTTTATTATGGCATTCTTTACATATAGATATTAAGTTAGCTTTTATATTTTTATGAAATTGTTTATTAATAAATCCGTTTGAATCTGCATTTTCTTGATATTGTAGATGATGTGTATCAGTACTTGGTCTATTTTTACAGATTTCACATATTTTGACTTTAATTTTTTTAGCATTATAAGATGTAATTTTACTATCCATTACTGAATCATTATTTTCATTATATTTATTTCGAATATTATAACATCTCTCTATAAATTCATCATCTAAATCTAAACTTTGTGCAACTTGTATACCATACATCATGTCTCCTGAACCATTTTTTAATTTTCTATCATATATTAATTTATTAGTTTGTTTATCGTATATTACACTCATATGATTAATTTTTAATTTATTTAAATTTTTTATTTCATCATATTTTAATAATTCATGGTAATGTGTAGCAAATATAGAACTTACTTCATTATTGTGTAATCTCTCTAAACTAGCAGTAAAAATACTTAAACCAGATACAGATTCTGTTCCACTACAAAGTTCATCACCTAAAACAATACTATTTTTATCTGAGTATTTTAAAATATTTCTTAATTCGCTCATTTCAAGTGCAAATGTAGAGAGACCTTTAAAAATATTATCAGTATTAAGAATACGTGTAAATAATGTATTATATGGATAATATTTAAACTTGCTACATGCTACATAATTACCACTTTGAGCTAATATTATATTGATTCCAATAGATTTAATGAGAGAACTTTTGCCTACAGCATTTGTTCCATAAATAAGAGAACAATTAAAATCATTGCCTAATTCTATATTATTACTAATATATAATTCATTTTGATTTATTTGTTCTATTAGTGGATGTCTTAAACTTTTTGCATTAAAGTAAGATTTACCATTATTTTGATGATGAATTATTGGTTTAATATAATTAAATTTATTAGCATTATATGCTCTATTATGGGCAGTATCTATCAATCCAATAAATTGAGAGACGATTGATAATTTAGATTTATTATTGAATTCTATAAATTCTCTCAATATATTGCTATATACTAAATTAATTTTACTAATTAGTGCTTCCTTATCATTTTGAATAACCGAAGCCATTTTTTTTATTTGAGGTGATGTAATAATATTATTAGTTTTATTACTTCCATGTTCTAAATATTCTAATTTAGATAAGTCTAATGTGTAAATTTCTTTTTTTTTTGAAAATTTAGAGACATATGTTATTTCTACACTATTGCCTTCTTTTTTTAAACAATCTTGTAATATCATTGTTCTTCTTTTTGTTGCTAATAATATAGAATCTGATTTGCTACTTTCATGAATTTTAACAAATTCAGAATCTTTATTTTCGTAATTTTTTATAATAAGAGAGAAATAGTTGCGAATAGCTTCAAATACTTCTTTTGAATCTATGCTATCTCTCAAAAATAAATTTAAATTTGTATCATAATTTTTATTAATAAAATCTAGATCTTCTAAATTATAATTTCCTAATTTATCAAGTACTATATTATTTATTGTCTCTACATTAAATTTTTCATCTATAAAATTACTGACTTCATCACAAATAATATCAATTTTTAAATTTATAAATGATGAAATATATTCATATAATTTTAAATTTTCGCTTGCATCTGATATTTTTTTAAATAGTATCTTAATTTTAGAGAGATTATTATATAATATATAGAAATCTCTTGGTTCTAATTTGTTCATAATTAATTTTCTCTCAATTCTTTCAATATCTTTTATATTATTTAACTCATCTCTAATTATATTATAAAATTTTGTTTCTAACAAATGTTCTGTTATATCATAATATTTATTTAAATCTGTTATATTACTAATTGGATGTAATAATTCATAATTAAATTTTCTTTTACCAATTGATGTCACACAATTATTTAACATTGATGCTATAGAAGACAATTTACCAATATAATTATTATCACCTATTATATTTAATTGTTTTAATGAATGATTTGCTAAAATTAATTTTTCACTATGATTTTCAAAATCAGGTAAAGATATATCTTTTATTAAATTTGGATTATGCTTTTCAACAAAATCTAATAAAAAACAGAGAGATTGATTCGCTATTGGATATTCATAGAATTCTGATTTCTCTCGAAAACTACCAATACCATATAATTTATCAATTAAACATTCTTGATATTTTTGTTTTTCACAATTTAAAGCAATGTTAATTAACTCATTTTTATCTATTTTTTCTAAAACAATTTTATGTATTTTACTCGATTTTAAATTTATATAATTAATAACATTATCAATATATTCTCTCTCATTATTATTTGTAATAATGATTGCTTCTGATGGATTATAAACAGAGATATATTTTTCTAAATTATCATATACAATTGGATTATTATTATAAGGAATAGTATATTCAAAATTTATTAATTTTCCACTTAAAATATCTATTATAGATAAACCAATTGTTAATAATGGTTCTTTAATTACACTATTTGCTTTTGAAACATTCAACCATATACAAATTGTATTATTAGTTAAATTATCTGATTCTTCATTAAAATGCATACCGGGCGAATATATACATGATATACTTCTCTCTGTATTTTTTCCTTGAACATTTTGTGTTATTACAGGTACTGTATAACCATGTTCTAATAATCGTTTCACATATTTTTCTAATTGACCTAATCCAAATCCTGCCATTACTACATTTTTTTCACCAACACTAGTGTTTTTACGAGCAATTGACATATCACATATGCGAGAAAATTCCTCTATACTAGAACCTATATATGAACCGTCTGATTCAATAATTGCATAACATTCAAAAAAAGACCCTACTTGTATTAAAATTATAGTTTTCTCTCCGTGTGATAATTTATATTTTTTCGTATCTTCAAAATATTTTTGTACTAAATTCATCTTATTTTAAATATATTATTCATTTTAAATATATTTAAAATATATTAAAATCTCATTTTCATTTTCATAAATTGTCTTTGTGGTGGTTTTACAGGATTCCTATTTCTAGGAATAACCATTCCATTTATTAATTCTTTTCTTGGTTCTTTTATTACTTCTTCTACTAGTTCTTCTACTAGTTCTTCTACTAGTTCTTCTACAGGTTCTTCTAGTGGTTCTTCTAGTGGTTTTTCTACTCGTTCTTCTAGTCGTTTTTCTAGAGGTTCTTCTAGAGGTTCTTCTAGTGGTTCTTCAGATAGTTCTTCTACATGTTCTTCTACTGGTTCTTCAGATAGTTCTTGAACTGGTTCTTGTAGAGGTTCTTCATTAATTTTTTCTATATTTTCTTGTACAGGTTCTTCATTTAGTTCTTCATTTAGTTCTTCTGGTGGTTCTTCTATTTTTTCTAATAAAGGTTCAACTTTTTCTACATATTCTTCTATATTTTTTCCAGGTAGAGATTGTGATTCAGGATCTGATTCATATTCAGATTCAGATTCAGATTCTGATTCAGAGTCAGATATTTGCATTTTTTTATTAGTAAAAGACATGTGTAGTATATAATATATAATTAAATTAATTTTATATTAATTATTTAATTTAATTAGATTTAATTGAAGTTATAGAATTTTTTTTAGGAACAGATGATGAAGAAAATCCTCTAGCTTTAGTTAAAGAATTATTAATATTATTAATATTATTAGATGTTTTAAATGATATAGTATCATTTATATTTTTTAATTTAGTAGAAGAAGAACCTATAGTAACTAATCTTAATCTTTGAATACGTAAATCAGATGAATTATTAGGTAAAGGTTTAGGATTATTAAGAGAACTATTATTATTAGCTAAATTATGAGATTCATGAGATAGATAAGATTTATTAAAAAAAACTTTTCTACCTAAAGTAAAACTATTTCCTCCATCAGAAACATTAAATTTTTGTGGCATATTTTTTGAAAATAATAGAGACATTTATATTAAAATATAATAATATAAAAAATATTAACTAATAGTTAAATAATAAAAAAAAAATATTATAATATATTAATTAAATGGGTAGTTTTATTCAAACAAATTTAGGTGGAGGTAAAAAAGGAATTCAAAGAGAATTAGTAGGTTCAATGGATGGTGGAAATGAAAGATCAGTAGCTAGAAAACAATTAATAAAAGCATTCGGTAATTTATACAATGCTGGTTTAGGATCTTCGCCAGCACTTTATAATAAAAATGTATTAGGACCTTTTAGAACATCAATTAATGGAGGAGATGTAACTACATTATCACAAGGAGCAACAGATTCAAAATACGGATTAGAAGCGAATCTAGTAAATGGAAATAATTTATCAAGATTAAATGTAAATAGCGATGGTGTAAATAGAAAAGGTAATGCAAGTTATAGTGGAAATCCAAAATATGTTTATGATGGTTCAGACTATACAAGATTTAAAAAATTAAATGCTATAAATAAAACATATAATGATAGAAGTTATGGTGGAGCTGAAAATAATCAAAGTCAATCAGCATTAAAAAAAATACGTTCTTAAATGATTAAATAAAAAAATATTATAATATTATTTATTATAAATAATATTATATGTCTAAATTTAACTTATCAAAATTAAAATATTATTTTCCAACTATAGATTTAAATAAATTGGATCCAAGAGAGAGTGAAATAAATGAAAATATATTAAATATTATATCAGAAGATAGTTCACTAAATATCAACAAGTTTTTTAGTCCAAATGTAAGAATAAAAAAAAAAGGTAAAACAAGTAGAGGTTTAGGAGGTAAAATGCCAGACGATGAAGGTTTTAATATAGACAGTCATATAAGTTATTTAAACGAATTAAAAAGTTTAGAAATACCAAATATGGATATAAAAAAATATTTATTCATATTGGAAATAAATAATTACAATATAAAGAAATATACAGAAACACTAAAGAATAAATATAATTATGATATTTATAATTAAAATAATATAATTCATTCACATAATATTCTGGGTGCAATATTCATAGTATATAATTCTTGAAACATTAGTTTACATGCATAAGGAATTTCAACATATTTAAAATCAGTTCTATTATGACATGTATTACATATATGAATTTGTTTATTTTTATTATATGATGCAATTAATCCACAACTATTACATATATGAACACTAAAGCTATCAGAGGCGTCATATAATCTTCCTTTAGTAAATCTAGAAGCTCCATGTGAAATCATACAATCTCTTTCCATTTCACCAAAACGAAGACCACCATCACGTGCTCGACCTTCTGCGGGTTGTCTAGTTAAATTTACCATAGGACCAATAGATCTACTATGTTGTTTATCTTTAACCATATGTTTAAGTCTTTGATAAAATGCTGGTCCAATAAATATACTACTAGACATTTGTTCTCCGGTAAGAGGATTATACATAATTTCATTGCCTCTGGATTCATATCCTAATTTTTGTAATTTTTTTGTAATATGTTCAACTTTAAATTTACTAAAACTGGTTCCATCACCGAAAAGTCCCAATTGAATTAATACTTTTCCTAATAATGTTTCTTTTAATTGTGCAATAGTCATACGACTAGGAATAGCATGTGGATTAATAATGATATCAGGTTTTATTCCATCATCTGTAAAAGGCATATCTTCTTCGGGTATAATATTACCAATAGTACCTTTTTGTCCATGTCGACTGGAAAATTTATCACCAATAACAGGTTTACGATAATTTCTCAGACGAACTTTGCAAAAATTATAACCATCACCATTACATTCAATATAATTTTTATCAACATAAGTTTCTTCATTGGTTTTATATACATGACTTTCATCAATATATTTAATGGTTTTAGTATAATCATTTTTATTTTCTTTAATAGGAAGAACTTTAGCAATAATAATATCTCTATCTTCAATTAATGTATTTTCAGGTACAATACCTTGTTTATTAATTTTATCATAATTAGCAAATTTCATATTCTTTGTTTTAGTTTTATCAGGTTTACATCTAATTTCTTCATTACCATATATTTTTTTATCTTCATCTTTTTCAGTATGATAAATAGTAGCAAGAAATAAACCACGATCAACAGAACCTTTATTGAATAATATACTATCTTCTTGGTTATAACCAGTATGACTAGCAATAGCAACTATAACTTGTTCACCAGATGGAATATTATTTAGTTGAATAATATTCATTAATCTAGTATCAACTAATGGTCTCATAGGATAAGATAATACATATGCAGTTTTATCCATTCTATTATCAAAATTAGTAACATACATACCAATAGCTTGTTTACCCATTGCGCTTTGATAAGTATTTCTAGGTGATTGATTATTTTCCGGAAAAGGAATACATGAAGCAAGAATACCAAAAATTGTACTTGGATGAATTTCACAATGAGTATAATTAAATTTATATTCTGAATTTTTACATTTTAGTTGTTCTGGTTCCATTGCAATCATAGAATTATTTTGTTCATAAGAGTCTATATATTCAATAATTGATTCATTTATTGAACCAGAATATAATAAATCATTCCAATTGATGTCATATTTTTGTAATTTACTAATTAATTCATTATCATAAATAAGTTCATTATTTTTTACTTTTAATACAGGTCGACTAAGTCTACCTGCATCACTACAAATTTTAATTTGTTGTAATTTACAGTCAAATATAATAGAAGTATAAATATTAATAATACCTTTATATTTTTTTTCTTTAAGATTTTTATATAGTTCAGTAGGTTTATCAGTAATACCTACCCAAGAACCATTTATGAAGATTTTAACTTTATTATGTAAATTATCTTTTAAATTATCATCATTATCTATATCATTTATATTAGTAATTAAAGGTAAAATATAATCATATAATCCAGACGAATTAGAAGGAATAGTTATATGTGTCATATAACTTAAATTTTTAACAATACCAACAGAAGCTCCTTCTGGCGTTTCTGCTGGACAAAGAAATCCCCATGACGAATTATGTAATCTTCTAGGAGGTACTAATTTTCCACTTTTATCAATAGGAGTATTAATACGTCTTAAGTGACTAATACTAGATATATATGTTAGTCTATTTAGAACTTGAGCAACACCCACTTTATTACTATTTATTTGTTTAATCCCAAAATCACCTGTTGCTAGTGCACGTTTAATACCATTTTCAATTGTTGTGGATTTAACTATTTTATAAATATTAGTATTATTAATAATATTTTCATAATCTTCATTTGGTTTCCAAGAACCTGAATTAATTTCTCTTATTATTTGTTTCTGCATATCTTTTACTAATTTATTTAAATAATTGCGAAGGAGATTGTTAATTAAACTCCCGGTTAAATCAATGCGTTTATTTAGATATGAATCTCTATCCGATTGTTCAATCCATCCAAATGATGTTTGTAGCAAAATATTTGTCATATATCCTAACATATATATTTTTTCAGTATTAGTTTTACAATGTGGAAAAATATCATTATTTATTACTTCTAATGCAAATTCATTTTTTCGTTTATAACCAGTTTCTTTATCAACATTCAATGGTGTATATATTACATTAGATGTAATATAACGAATTGCTGAATCATATGTTATATAATTATTTGCATCAACTATAGAACCTTTTAGCCCATAAAGCATACGTTTTAATTTTTTATCATTTATATTAAGAAGAATTTTTTCACATATATCTTTATCACTAATAACATTGAATGCTCGGAATATAATGAAAAGTGGTATAGGATTTTTCAATCTTGGAATTTGTAAATAAATTGAATTTCCAAATCCATTATTTTTAGATGATGTCATAATATTTATTTGCTTCGGAGATATACATTTCCAATCTGGAATACATTTCATTTCTGCATTCCACACCCATTTAGTATTTGTTTTAGATATATTATAACAATATATTTGATTTTCAGCTGCTCTTTCTTGTCCTAAACAAGTTTTTTCAGATCCATTAATAATAAAATAACCACCTGGATCCATTTTACATTCACCATTTTCATTATTATTTAAATGACTATATTGATCTAGTACACAAATATTTGAACGCAACATAATTGGCATTTTACCAATATGAACATTTTTTAATACTTTTTGATATGTTAATGTATTTTTATAATTTTCTCCATTTCTAACTATATATTTTATATTTAAATCTACTAACATTGCTCCTGAATAAGTAAAATTTCTAAGACGCGCTTCTTGAGGAAACATAATTTTAGTCGCTCCATTATTTTCATATACTTGTGGTCTATGAATATTAAAATTTTCAAATGTAATATATATTTCTAATCTATACAAATTAAAATCTTTTATATAATCATGTTCTGAACATATATGAACTGGATTAAACATTTCTATTGTGTTTTCTATTTGCGTATTACAAAAATAATTATAACTTTCTATTTGATGACGAATTAATTGTTTTAAATGTTGATTTCTAAAATACGATTCAATTAATACCCATGCATCTTCTGTTGAATTAACTTTGTTTTTTAATTCATTTTCAGACTCAACATCCATACTAATTATTAGTTATTTTTATTCTTAAATTGTTTTTTTTATATATTTAATTCAATTTTAAAAAAAACAATTAAAATTATATATATATATATGAATTTTGTTATTAAAAGTAAAAAAAAAGCTAAAAAAAAATTAGTAAAAAAAAATACTATAAAAAAAGCTAAAAAAATTAAAAGAAATAAATTTAGTAAAAAATATAACAAGAAAAAAAATAAATCTAGAAAACTTAAAAGAGGAGGAGGAGCAGGAGCATCTAAATCATATAATGATGATACGATTATACAAATACATAATGAAAGAGATTATATAAACTATTCACTAATATCAAAAATCAATAAACTAGAAGACATCAATAAAGTAAAATCTCTACCCGTCATTCCTCCTATAAGTAAAATTTTATGTGATTTATTTTCAATATTTTATAATATTTATGCTAATATAATATATAATCCCAAGCTCTATTTAGATCGCATTCGTGATCAAACTAATATAGAATCAGAATTAGGTATATTATATACAAATCCTACTCTTACGATATCGTTTTATGGTATGGCCTATTTAAACACTCCGGATAATAGTAAAATAGATACTAGAGCTTTTAGTACCTTAACTAATATTATTAAAACTTTTTATAAAACTATTTTTGATTTAGGTTTATTATCTAAAATAAAAGATACACCGGAAAGACAAGAGCGGAAGTTACTTAGTGATCAAGTAAAAGAATTTTTTTATAAATGCTCCACTACAGAATTTATTGAATCTATTGAAGTAACTCCAGAAATATTAATAGAATTAATTGCTGGATTATACAAAGAATTCACTTATAAAGATAATGAGAAATATTATAATGAAGAGAAATTACAGCGTAATATATTCTTTGAAAAACCCGTAATAAATATATCCGACAGTAAGCTCTATGAAATGAGCGATTTATCTGAAGATGAATATATTTATAGTGAGAGTATTATGAAATTTAGAAATAAATTAAATGAAATTCTAATCTATTTGAATAATCCAAATAATTTTTCAAATTTTCGCAGCCGCACTAAACCTTATGAGAGGAGATAAAAGTAGCGTTATAGAATATAACACTATTAAACAAAAATAAACAATATATATACAATTTTAAAAAAAACAATTAAAATTATATATATATATGAATTTTGTTATTAAAAGTAAAAAAAAAGCTAAAAAAAACTTAGTAAAAAAAAATACTATAAAAAAAGCTAAAAAAAGAATTAAAAGAAATAAATTTAGTAAAAAATATAACAAGAAAAAAAATAAATCTAGAAAACTTA
>MDSV01045771.1_pt1 | contig 26290 bp, 20 predicted proteins | sample 810851 | NCBI WGS metagenome assembly MDSV01 (sample SAMN05326640, study PRJNA326480) | marine metagenome | isolation source: seawater | place: Atlantic Ocean: North East | collected 2012
AATTATATTGATCACACCACTGTGAGCATTAGCACCATATGACGCTGTTGCTGGACCAAGTACAACTTCTATTCTTTCAACATCTTCTGAAGACTGAGGAATTGTGCTAAAATTGATCACTCTTAGAGCTGGGATATTTGCTACACGACCATCTGTAAGCATTAGAAGGCGAGTACTAAAACTACTGTTAAAACCACGTATCGATACGCTATAATTATTTATTCCACTAGATGTAAAATCAACACCTTTTAACCCTTTTAGATAGCCTCCAAGATTAGTATTGCTAACCTTTTTTATATCTTCAGAACGAATCACTTCTTTTGATGCTGGAGCTTCAGTTTTTTTCTCTTTTCTTAATTCTTCTGTTATTAAGATTTCATCTGATTGAAGAGCCTTGCTATCCATCTTAATGCTAATTTCATATTTCTTTTTATTCCCTACTTCAATCATTTGAAAGTGATTTTTGTAACCTACATAGGTTACTTCTAAATTATGACTACCTTCTGGAGTATTGTCTATTTCGTAATCGCCATCTAAGTCGCTAACAGCACCTATTAAATTCCCATCAACAGTAATAAATACATTGGCCCCTGATAGTGGTTTATTTGTTTTGGAATCAGTAATTTTTCCATAAACAGAAGCTGAGTGTAAAAAAGAAAAATTACACACGGCAAGAATTGAAAATATTTTTAAAAACTTAATCATATTTTTATAAAACACAACGAAATCTATGATATTTAATGTTAAAGATAAAGTAAAAAAAAACCCCGCATAAATAAATACACAGGGTTTTTTTAAAAGTTTATAATACTTCGCTTACTTAAGAAGCATTACTTTTTTATTTACTATATTGCCTGCAACTTCAGCTTTAATGATATACATACCACTCGCTAAACTTGAAGCATCCCAAGTAATTGTATGGCTTCCTGCATTCATATTACCTTCATGAAGCGTTCCAACCATTTGACCCATTACATTATAAGCCACAATTGATACAATACCTTCATTTGAAAGTGTGATATCTAGGCTTGTGCTAGGATTAAATGGGTTTGGATATGCTTCGCTTAGGTTGAACGAAACAGGCATTGAAGTTTCAATATAACCATTCATGTTTGCTACTTCAACGTTATCAATTACATACTCACCACTTGCTGTGAAGATCTCATTACCTTCAGGCGAAACAATGATTAATGTAGTTTGATTGTCTTTTGTTGAATAATCAGCAACTAGAGCGCTATCTGTTAACTCAATGCTAAAGTCATTTCCATGAGATAGAGTGATTTGAACCGCATCAACAACACCGTTTGCGTTCATTTCTAAAGCATCACCAACTCTATTAAACTCAGCAGATGTAGCAGCTTCGCCTCTACCATTTAGAATTTGATTAACTATAACAACAATATCAAGAACAGTTACTGAAGCATCAGCGTTAATATCAGCTAGACAAGCTTGAGCATCAGTTAACAACTGATTGCCAAGTACGTGCTGAACAATCATAACGATATCAAGAACAGTTACTGAACCGTCAGCATTTGCATCACCATCATTTGTACAGTCACCTTCAGCAATACCGATAAATTCAGTTTGAACTTCCATAGCTTCAAGAACTGGAACACATGTTGGTCCATATTCAAATACTAAACGTCCACCTTCTTCTGAATAAGGAAAATCTGGAACACCATCACCATCAGAATCAATGAAAACTATTTCAGCATCCCAACCTGAATCATTTGCTAAGTAGTCAGGGTTACCAGTTAGGCTATAAAGATAGCCATTATATGTAACAAATTGGCTCCACAAAGCATAACTTGGGTCTGGATTCATAACATAAGCTTGATTTGCTTTATCTAAATCTTCATAATCATCAGAAGTAGTAACTTCAGTATATGCAGCTACTGCACCTGCAGAATAATCAGAACATGTAGAGCCTAAAACAGCTGTAGCTGATTCATTTAAGAACTCTTCGCTAAAACCAGCAGCTAGTGCACTACACTCACCAACACCATCACCATCTGTATCTGTAGATCCATTGCCAATTGCTGAAGCCAGGCAGCAAAGAGAAGATCCATTTGAATCTTCACAAGAAGCACTAGCTAGAGCTGAAGCAGCGGCACAGTCACCAGATGTCGCATAGTCATATTGAGCGGCTAATTCTCCACAAGTTACAGGAGAACCAACAGCAGCAGCTTCCTCAGCTGTAGCTGGACCTCCAGCATCAATACATGCTCCTTCAACAGCAGCAGTTACTCCTGCATATGCACATCCCGCAGCAAAATCAGCTCCATTAGCTTGTTCAACGCACTGACCAAAAGTAAATGAAGCTACACCGCCAAAATATTCACACTGAGCTGCAACACCATCTGCAACTTGTTGTAAGCATCCGGCATAAAGAAGGTCATTTAAAGGGCCTTGAATATCTCCATATACATGATAGCCGAAATCATCACCAAAACCTAAATCTCCAGCAAATCCTGGGTCTATAATTGTAGATGATATAGCTGGAAGACCGAAAATTCTATCATATGGAGTTCCGTCGCCATCCTCATCAAGCGCAAGATCGTCACCTAAGCCAGTGTCAGCTGAGAATCCATCCATTGAGTGCCAGTATAGCGCTAAGTCAGGAGAGACATTGTCTCCACCTGATAAAGGGCCATCATCACCAATAGAACCATCAAAGCCATCTTGTTTAATATATCCACCAGTTGTTCCAACTGTTTCAAACATTCCATCTGAATTTGGAGTCATGCTTGTTCCAAAGTGTCCATCAGCAAAATACATTGGCATAGGAGACACGTCAGAAGTAGCTATTTCAGGGAAAAATGAAAATACAACAGATTGACTTAAGCTCATTGTTCCAACCTCTGTTCCTGCGTATCTATTTCTAGAAGGCTTTCCCATTATGTTTGTTTCAGGCAATAGAACACCTGCGTCTGCAGTTGAGCTATAAATAACATCATCTGTTACAGGAAGTACTTGCCCAAAAGTAACGCAAGCTTCTTCATCTAATTCGATGTCTGGATAGCTGCTACCTTCAGGAATAACACCAAACCCATTAGTATCAAGAGTTACGTTAAGGTTAACACCATTCGCCGCTAATCCACCTTCACCATAAGGACCATTTGGAACACCTAGGAACATATATCCTGGTGGTAGCCAAGCTAATGGTAAAGAAGCACCAAGTCCATATGTGTCAGTCACATATAGAGGTGTTTGTCCTTGAAACTCCCCAAATGCAGGGTCGTTAGTTTCATGGTTTAGTCTAGCGAAGTTATAATAAAAGACATCAACAGCTGTTAATGTCCAGCTACCTGCTATATCTTGTGCCATAGAAAGGCAGAAAAAAGCAGATATTGTAACGATAAATCGTTTCATATTCCTCCTCCTTGTAGTTAAATCTGTTTAGTTAGTTTTTAGTTAGTTTTCAAAAAAATCTTTAATTCCACACAAAGTGCTTAGAAAACTACTGAACATACGTTTAAAATTCAAGTAAAAAATAGATTGTTAGGGGGAGGAGGGGCTAAAAGTGTGATGCAAATCACCCTTTTGTAAGAAGTCTACGTATGCTAAAAATTAATATCAGAACTCCTGTGAAGCCCATTACTCTATAGAATAGTTCTTCAGAAATATTTATGTTAGCTAGAAATGTTTGAAGTTCTGCCATTTAAGATTTACATGTTTTTCCATGAAGGACCATCTCCAGATTCAGGAGTGACCCAATTAATTGTTTGATAAGGATCCATTATATCACATGTCTTGCAATGGACACAGTTTGAGAAGTTAATTTGCAACCGCTCTTTATTATCTTCTTCCACTACCTCATAAACAGATGCAGGGCAAAAATACTGACATGGGTTTCCATACTCTTCTTTACATTTATCAAAACATATGCTTGGATCTAATATTTTTAGATGAGGCACTTGATCTTCATCGTGTTTTGTTGCAGAATGATATACATCTGTAGCTTTGTCAAAAGTTATTTTTCCATCAAATTCTAAATCTTTATATCTATTTTTTGTATTATTAGATTTTTTCTTCATTTGAAGGTGCCCCTCGTGCCCATCCATTTTATCTATAAAACCAAAACCTCGACCGCCAGTGTATAAAGCTAATCCTGCATTGACCATGCCAAACAAAGCGCCATTTTTAAAGCCTTGATGGAAATTGCGTGCTTTATAAAGCTCTTTATATGCCCAGCTATTCTTGAAAATATTTTCATAGCTTGATAAGGTTTTTTCTGTAAAATCATTTTCTTTAAAAGCATTTATTATAGTTTCGGCTGCAAGCATTCCAGATTTCATTGCAAGATGAATCCCCTTTAATCTCATTCCATTTAAGAATCCCGCGCTATCTCCAATAAGTAGTGCTCCACTGGTAAATAATTTAGGCATCGAGAAATATCCTCCTTCAGGTAAGCTTTTTGCACCATAAGATAGGAGCTCTCCATCTTTTAGTAAACCTTTAATCCATGAATGAGTTTTTAGTAATTGTAATTCATGATGAGGGTCAATTGTGGGATTATTATAGTCTAAGCCAGTAACCAACCCTATGTCTAAAATATTATTTTGCATACCATATATAAATCCACCTCCAAAAATTTTATTACCTAAGGGATGACCAAGCGTATGAGCAACATATCCAGGTTTAATTGTGCCTTCAGGAACTTTCCATAGCTCTTTAACTCCAACTGCCCATACTTGAGGGTTTTTATTTTTCATTAAATCAAACTTTGAAATTAATTGCTTAGATAAACTGCCTCTAGTTCCTTCTCCAAAAACCGTCACTTTTGCCTTAATATCGACACCTTCCTCATAATTTGGTTTATGTGCTCCATTTTTATCAATTCCTCTGTCTCCAGTTCTAATTCCTACTACAGAATTATTTTCATCATATAGTATTTCATCCCCAGAGAATGGGCAAAATATATCAATACCTTCTTCTTCACATTTTTCACCAAGCCATCTTGTCAACTTACCTAATGATGCGACATGGCAACCATGATGACTCATTCCTTTAGGTATATATGGGAAGCCAAATTTTAGTCCATTTTTGTGTAGAAAATACATTTTTTCTGTATTAACAGGGGCTTCAAATGGAAATGAATCTAATTCAAGGTCTGGAAATAGCTCTATTAGTGTACGAGGATCAACAACTGCACCTGATAATGAATGAGATCCTATTTCATTTGCTTTTTCGATGATAGCAATTTCCATTTCAATGCCATTTTTTTTTGCTTGTCTATTAAGGTGAAGCGCGCCTGCAAGCGAAGCCGCTCCTCCTCCCACAAACAAAACATCAATTGGGAGTTCTTCTCTTTGATTTTGTGTCATTTTATATTTTAAAAGTCGTTTATTATATTTGTAATTCTTACAATTCTTTTATTGCTTCGTTAAGCTTTGGTATAATTTCTAAAATATCACCAACTATACCATAGTCAGATAGTTCAAAAATTGGAGCATTGGGATCTTTATTAATAGCAATAACACTATTTGATCCCTTCATTCCTACAACATGTTGAATAGCCCCCGATATTCCCAGTGCTAAATATAGTTTAGGTGATACTACTTGGCCTGAACTACCTATTTGCAGGGAATGATCTAACCATCCTGAATCAACGACAGGTCTTGATGAGGCTAATAACCCACCTGTTAAATCAGATAGTTCTTTTGCCATAGGAATATTTTCCTCTTTCCCAATACCTCGTCCAATAGATATAATAACATCAGATGAAGTCAAGTCTATCTGCGAACCAGATTCTTTAAATTTTTCTCCAGGCATGATGGTTTTTTCAACTTTAGATAAATCGATGTCAATGGTGCTGATTTCAGACTCTCCAGCTTTTATATTGTCTATTTTGAAACATCCTGATTGTATTGAGATTATGGTTTTCTTACTTTTAGACTTTAGTTGAGAGTTTATTTTGGCTCTGTATAAACTTCTTATCCATTCAATGGAGTCTCCTTCCATTGAATAGTCGATACAGTCAGATATAAATGGAATATCCTGGCGCGCACTTAATCGTGGCACCCAATCTCGAGCTTGATAAGTATGTGCAATTACTAATAAGTCATAATCATTGCTGTTTAAAATATGGTCAACAGCTGATGTGTAATAAAGAGGATTGTAATCAGCTAATTCTGAGCTGTTTCCAATAAGTACTTTATTTGAGTCATATTGATTCAGCTGAGACGCAGCTTGCTGATCAAATGTTAGAATATCTAGACTGCCATTTGACTTGTCTCTTAATTCTTGACTTAAAGCAATTGCTTCCTTTGATACCGGATTCACTGCGCCATCATCAGTTTGAATAAAACATAATATTTTCATCTAGATTACCTTAATTTCGTTTTTCATAATATTAACTAATTTTTCAACCACCTCGTCTGCGCTACCATCAATATATTGGGTAGTTTTTGTTTTGACAGGTGCAAATAATTTCACTAATTCTGTTTTAGAGTCTAATTCAGATAATCCAAGTTGAGAAATTTCAAAAGTATCTATAGTTTTCTTTTTTACACCCATAATTCCTTTTAAAGATGCATATCTTGGCTGATTTAAACCTGATTGAATGGTTAGAGAAATGGGCAGTTTAAGTTCAGACCATTGAAACCATCCACTCTCTAGCTCTCTTTTAACTTTTACAGTACTATTATCGACAAATTCTGCACCCATAACAAGCGAAGCATGATTCATATTGAGAAGCTCAGCAAGTAATACACCAAGCTGGGCATATCCATCATCATCGGACTGTAGGCCGGATAAAACAATATCAAAATTTTCACTTTCTAAAACTTTTGCAATAATTTTTGCTCTGGAAAGAGGATCTTGACTTGATTGCTCCGGATTGTTTATTAATATTCCTCTATCAGCACCTTTTGCAAGAGCATCCTTAATTGTTTGCTGGCAAGAAGTTGCCCCCATGCTACAAACAACAACCTCTTCAATAGAATCAATCCTTTCTTTCATTAGAAGAGCCTCTTCCAATCCATAAGTGTCTGGCTCGTTGGTAATAAACGTAACATTATCTTCAATGATTGACTTGTTACTCGAATCAACTTTTATTGCCGCATCTTCATTGGGCACTTGCTTCATTAAAACTACAATTTTCATTTAAACTCCTTAATCAGAATTGATAAACCGACCAGCTGGTCGGTTTTGTAATTTAAGTTTATTTGTAGCATATTAAAAAGGAAAGAATTAATTTTAATTTATTAATTAAGGATAAAGTTGTTAAAAATTAATGTTCAAATATTATTTACAGTATTCATTGCCTCAATTTGTATATCTTCAGAGCCATTTGCAGATCAAAAGATAGGGAAAGAGTATAGTATAGAGCAAAAGAAAAATGTATCTATTACTATAGATGGATTAATGTTGGAAAATGAATGGAGTAACTTAGAGTTAATTGATGATTATGGCCAATCTTACCCTATTAACATGTCAGATCCTTCATTTAAAACTGAAACGCGCCTTTTTTATACTAGCAAGGGCATTTATATTTTTTCTCGAATGTATGATGATGAACCTAATAAAATTCAAGAAAGATTATCAAATAGAGATGACTATGAGGATGGTTTTTTAGAATCAGCAGACTGGATCTATTTTTCATTTGATAGTCGTCATGATCATCAAACTGGTTACGTATTTGCGGTTAACTGTTCGGGCATACAATTAGATGCGGCCATTTACGATGATGAAGGTTTTGACTTTGAATACAACTCTATATGGTATTCTGAAACAAATATAGATGAACTTGGTTGGACAGTTGAAATGATGATTCCGTTCTCTGCATTGAGATTCGATTCAGACGTTAATATGACTTGGGGTTTTGATTCAAAGCGTTATGTGTTTCGACTAGATGAAATTAACAACTGGATGGTTTTTCCACCTGAAGTTCCCGGTGTTTCATCTAAATATGGACATATAAATGGATTTAGTGATATTAAAAATTTCAAATCAATTCAACTAGCTCCTTATCTTGGCTATAATGGCACAATTGATAAAGAATCTGAACTTGCTTTAAATGCGGATGGTGGAATAATATTTAAAGATAGCTTGAATCAATATGATAGAAAGCATAATCAGCAAGATTTTGGATTTGATTTTAAATATAATCTTAATACTCGAACAACTCTTGACATTTCTTACAATCCTGATTTTGGACAAGTTGAAGTTGATCCTGCAGATATAAATATATCTTATTACGAGACGTATTTAGCAGAAAAGAGACCTTTTTTTACAGAAAATTCAATGATGTTTTCATTACCAATAGAAATGTTTTACTCAAGAAGGATAGGAGAGTTTAAGGATTTGAATAATTACAATATTGACATACCTACAACAATTGATTATGCTGCAAAAATATCTGGCAAAGAGAACAATGGGTTTTCTTTTGGTTTTATAAGCGCACTCACTACTAACAAAATCAGCGACACCTTAAATATATCTCCCTATGTAAGTAGCAATAAATATAATGTAATAAAATTAAAGCAAGACATTCTGGATGGAAATTCTTTTATGGGTTTAATGATATCCAATTATAATGGTTTAAGAGGGCAGTATTCTAAGAATTTGAATTCCAATATCTATGAAATTGATGAAAATACTCCTTTAGATGTGAGTACATATTCGATTGATTGTAAACATAATTTATTTGATAATCGACTTCAAACAGATTTTCAATATTCAATTTCTTCAATCAATCAATTGGGTCATGCTAATCACTTTAATGCTAGTTATAATGTAAATGAATACTGGACAACCTTTTTAAGCCATGAATATATAAATTCATCATTTGATAATAATGATATAGGATATATAAAAAGAAATGACATCAATAGTCGAGGCTTTGGATTTATGTATCACGATTTGGATATTTCAGAAAATTTTATTGAAAAGTCGCTATCAGTAAACTATATAACTCAGCATAATATAAGTGATGATTTAAAATTAAAAGAGCAAATGTCTTTGTCATTGAGATTCGATTTAATTAATAATAATTCATTTATCTTTAATTTTATTAAATCTCAGCCTGGAGCAGATGATAGATTGCTATTTGATATTCGAGAAAATCAGCTTGGAATGCCTATGTATGTTCCTGCTTATAACCTAGTGTCACTATCTTGGGATTCTGATTTTAGAGAGCAAGTATCTTTTTCGTCTTATATTTCATACAAAAAAAATAGTCTTAATGATTACCAATATTCATTTATGTATTCTCAAGTTTATAGACCATCTTACAATATTAAAATGAGTTTTGATTATAAATATAGATATTTAGAAGAAAAATATCATTGGCTTGAAACAATTACAGTAGATAATGAGCCTCATTACATATTTAGTAAAATCAATGCCACATTACAGAAATATGTTTTACGTCTTGATGCTTTTATAAACAAAGATTTTACTTTACAGAGCTATACTGAGTTTATTAAAACTGATGATAATCTTTCTGATTGGACGGAATTACTAAATAATAAGTATCCGGAATACTCTGATTTCATAAATGAGTCTGGTGGACTTGGAGGATATTCGATATATGCGGATGAAAATCAAAATCCACAATTTAATCAGCAGGCTAATCCTAATAACGACCCGTTCTTCTTCTCAAAATATAACGAAGTAATTTTTAATCTTGTATTAAAATGGAAATTCAATCAAAGATCAAACTTCTATTTTGTCTATACACGCTATTGGCTGGTTAATGGTAAAAAGTTCGATTCATTTTTTGACTTTTTAGAATACTCTGAGGATGAATCTTGGGTTGAAAAATCTTTTGATCAAGGTATAAGTCTGAAATATACTTATAGATTTGATATTTAATCTAAATGAATACAGCTTCTAAAGTTTTATTTTCTCAACGATTAATGCAGACATGTATTTTTATAATATCTTTAGTATGTTTGTATATTGGCTCAATTCGAATATTTATTGGAGCAAAAGAATCTTCCTTAATAGATAATTCAATACGTTTTTATGCGGGCGGCTTTATTGCAATAGGAGTTCTAGCAATGTGGGTTGCAATTACTATAAAAAAACAAAATGAGTTAATATATTTCCTTTCTTTTTTTGTTTTTATGGCTGGTATTGGAAGATTCGTATCTATAAATATTGTAGGCTTGCCTTCTAATGTACATTTGCTATACCTATCATTAGAATTTCTGTTGCCATTAATTTTAATAGTCAATCTAATTTATTTAAAAAAGTGTTTAAAGTGATAATTTTAGGAGATTTTATATGATTATTGACATCATTCTACCTCTTTCGCTAATATTTATAATGTTTTCATTGGGTTTGGGACTAACTATTGACGATTTTAAGAATATATACAATAATCCAAAAGCATTTATGATTGGCGTATTTAATCAAATGATAGTTTTACCTATCATTGCATTATGTGTCATTACAATGTTTGGTCTTCAAAATGAGTTGGCTGTGGGTATAATGATTTTATCGTGCTGTCCTGGAGGAGTTACATCAAATATTTTAACTAAACTTGCAAATGGAGATACTGCTTTGTCAATCTCTTATACCGCGGTAGTAAGTTTAGTGACGGTAGTTACTTTGCCATTAATTGTTGGGATATCAGTTACATATTTTATGGGGGCTAATGCTCCTTCAATCAATATCCTTAAACTTGGATTGACAATGTTTATTATTACAACTATGCCAGTTTCAATTGGTTTGTATGTTAATGCAAAATATGAAAGTTTATCTATATCACTTGAGCCTATTACAAATAAAATTTCCTCATTCTTATTCATTGTAATTGTTGTTGGGGCATTGGCAAGCGAGTGGACTTTGTTTTTAGATAATTTATATTCACTAGGGCCAGCTATTGTTACATTAATTTGTATAATGATGATTTTAGGATACAATAGTGCAAAATTATTTGGTATAGGCGATAAGCAGGCCTCTACAATAGCAATAGAGTCAGGAATACAAAATGGTACTGTTGGGATTACAATTGGTAATATAATATATAGCACAGGCGATGCGATTTCCATGCTTGGGCTTGCATCAGGTGTTTATTCAATACTAATGTATTTGGTGTGTTTGCCAGTTATATACCTTTTTTTGAAACAAAAATAATTATTTAACTATACCTAGTTCATATAATTGTTTAGCTGTTTCAATAATGGACCTTTTAACATTTCTAGGTTTCCAATTCAAAATATTTAGCGCATTAGTTGTTTTTAAAACATTTTTAAAGCCTAAATAAAACAAAACAATTTTTAATTCTTTATCAAAAAGTGCTAAAATTTTAATCAAAAAATTTGGAGCAGTAAACCTGGGAGCTTTTTTAAAATTGTTATCTCTTAAAATTTTAGATACTTCTGAGAACCACATAGTTTCAGATGACAATAAGAACCTTTTTCCAGATGCATTTTTATTAAGCATGGCCTCTATGTGTATATCAGCAACATCTTTTACATCAACTAAATTTATTCCAAATTTAGGAGTCATTGGAGTTGATCCATCTAATAATTTTTTGACTACTGTATTTGATACTCCAATATCATTTGATAGAGATGGGCCTATGACAATAACTGGATTAATACTGCAAACTTCTATTTTTTTTGAATCTTCTAAATTATCAACATAATCCCATAAAAACATTTCTGCTTTTGTTTTGCTTATATCATACGGACTTATATTAGGGCTTTTTAAATCAGTCCAATTAGTATCATCTAGTTCTTTAATTTTGGATCCGGCTCCTACCGCAGAAAAAGATGAAGTCATAATAAATCGCTTAACCTTATTTTTAATAGCTGATTTAAGACATCTCTCTAAGCCATCAACTGCAGGTCTAATCAAGTCCTCTGGATTGTTTGAAAGAAGTAAAGAAACAGGAGATGCAGTATGTAAAACATACTTGCAGTCTTGAAGAGCGTCATCCCATCCATCATCTTTTAATAAGTCTAGTTTGCAAAATTCAAGTTTATTACTACAATCAACAACGCTATGTAAACTATCAATAATTTCTTTTTTTCGTTCTAATGATCTTACGGAAGTTTTAACTGAAAAACCTTTTTTAATTAATGCTGCAATGCAATGAAGCGCTATGTATCCAGAACCGCCGCTTACAAAAACCTTTTCCATTTACTTTCTTTTTGGGTGTGTGTATTTTCTTCTGTACACAAATACTAAAAAAATACATATAGCATTTCCAATCATTATATAAGGATTAGACCATGGGATTCCATCAAATCTGTAATCTGATAAGGGTTCAAATATTGGAGTTGCAAAAAAATTAGTACTGTGAGTGAAAAAATCTAATAGTATATGAAATGGCCATGCTAGCATGGGAAAGCAAAAGTCCTTGTTGAAACAATAGACAATTGCAATAAATAGAAAAGCAATCACCATACTGTGAGACACATCATACAAATTATCTACCCAATAAGGAATATCTTCAAGTCGTGGTTTCCCAAATTTAAATGGAGCAGGGTTAATTAGAAGATTATACAAACTGAAAAGTCCGAATGATGATAAGTCTGGAATCACACCAAAAAGTATAGAATACCATCGGTACTTTCGATATCCAAAAAGTCCTTTACCCCATAGAGCATGACTGAATGTGTCCATTATTTAATCTTTACCAAAATTTCGTTTCTTCGATTCCATGGCAATGTCCAGGGAGAATCGTATCTATTAAGCATAAACGGTGATGCTTGAGTATATCCATTATTTTTTAAAAATCTCTTAAGCTGTTTTTGATACTGCTTAATTTTAAAGTCATTTGTAAACCAGCTAAAGCTAATTGAAGCACACTTTCCAAGGTTGAGCTTTTCAAATTGTATGTTTTCATTCATAGGCCTAGGTAAATCTTCAATGCTATTTACATTTAACATATAAAATATCATGTCATATGATTCACTATTTTTAAACGTAGTAACTGGCGCAGTCATAGGGATTTGTTGCTGTTTTTCATTTTTGCCAAATATGTAAGAAGCAAGAACTCTAAACATGTTATTGTCAGACTGATCAGCAGATAATGGTATAGATGTTTTAGCAATTATATTTTCGTCATATTGGCGAACTTCAATATTATTCGATTTTTTAATGAGCTTAAAAGAAGGCTCTTTGTATGTTTTTTCAGATATTCCCATAGTAAAAAAAAAAGTTAGTATTATAAATTTCATTTAAAGCGGCTCACTTTTTATAAATCTCAACGGCTGAGCAAGGCTCTCCAAAATAAACTGCTTCTGCGATGTTAGTTAACTTTGCAGTAATAATTAAGTAGCTCCATATCGGGACTGGAGCAGATGTGCAACCTTTTATCAGTACTTTTTCACTTTTATATGAGCCCCAATTGATTTCTTTCATTCTAGCTCTGAATTCTTTCTCCTTAAGAATACCATTTACCAAAAAATCATCTAGTTCTATCTTTTTCATTTTTAAAAATCAGTATGAATAGTATCATTTGATTGTTTCTTATCAAAGCCGAGCTTCTTTTTAGCTTCTTCATTCATCATAGAAGGTTCCCAAGGTGGATCAAAAGTTATGTCAACAATTGCACATTCTATCTCTTCTAGATGCTCTAGTTTTTGCTTAATATCATTAGCCATATGTCCGCCCATAGTGCACCCAGGAGTGGTAAGTGTCATTATAATGTTTACTTCTTTTTTATTGTTTTTAAGATCTTTGCAGCTAATCTCATATATTAGACCAAGACTCCAAAGATCAATAGGTAATTCTGGATCGTAACATTGCTTTAATATATCTATAATTTTTTCTGTCATTTTATTTTACCGTTATTGTTTTTTTGTTCTTTTCAGTGATGCCACCAATTTTGAACGCTTGCATATCCCATGATAGCACCTTTAAAAATTCTTCTACTCTATCTTCTGGGCAGCTAATTAACAACCCGCCAGAAGTTTGTGCATCTGCTAGCATTAACTTTTGAAATTCAGCTATATTTTCATCAAAATCTATTTTGTCATTTATATATTCAAGATTTCGTTTACTGCCACCAGGTATTATTCCTTCCTGAGCAAAATTAAATACTCCTTCAAGAAAAATAATTTCATCAAAAGAAATTGAGGCACTAACATCGCTACCTAGACACATTTCAGACAAATGTCCAAGAAGTCCATATCCAGTAACATCAGTACATGCATTGACATTGAAATCCAGCATTATATCTGAAGCTTTAAGATTTAATTCTGCCATTAAAGATACTACTTTATTTAGCTGGTTTTGAGATGCAATACCTTTTTTTATAGCAGTTGTAATAATTCCTGTACCTAATGGCTTTGTAAGAATTAGCTGGTCACCTACCTTTGCGGTTGAGTTTTTAATTAAATCACTATTTTCTCTTGGCTCACCTGTTACTACAAGTCCATATTTAGGTTCGCTATCCTTTATGCTATGGCCTCCTAAAATTGGAATGGAGGCCGTCTTTGTTACATCTAGGCCTCCTTTCAAAATATCTTTCATCACAGAATTTGGCAATTCATCTGTTGGGAAAGCTAAAATATTTAATGCAAATAAAGGATTACCGCCCATAGCATATATATCAGATAGGGAGTTTGCAGCTGCAATCCTACCAAAATCATAAGGATCATCTACAATAGGGGTGAAAAAGTCAACTGATTGTATGATTTTCTTACCATTATTAAGAGTATAAACACAACAATCATCCATACTTTCAAATCCATAAGATTTCTCAGGATTTAGATTTTGGTTTAGGGAGCTCAAAACTTGAGCTAGAGTTTCAGGACTCAGCTTGCAAGCTCAACCTGCACCAGTGCTATAACTAGTAAGTTTAATTTTTTTGTTATTTGTCATAATTCCTTAATTTTATAAAAAAATAAATAATTACTTTTTGTTCACAAACAGATAATGGTAATTTACTATAGTTGAATAATAACTTTATTAATTTATTTATAATAAAAATTGACTGACACAAATAAAAATATTGAAGAATTAGACGTCGTAACCATTCGATTCGCAGGTGATTCTGGTGATGGAATGCAGCTTACGGGAAATCAGTTTTCCGATAATACTGCTTTATTTGGAAATGATTTAACAACCTTACCTGATTTCCCAGCAGAGATACGTGCTCCAGCCGGCTCATTAGCTGGCGTAAGTTCTTTTCAAATGCAATTTAGCAATAAGGATGTGCATACTCCTGGAGATTCTCTCGATGTGTTAATTGCAATGAACCCTGCAGCTTTTAAGGTACATGTTCCTGATTTAAAAGATAATGGCATGCTAATAGTTAATACTGCAAATTATTCTGTTAAAAATTTAAAGCTAGCTGGTTACGAAGACAATCCAATTGAAGATGAAAAAATATTAGACAAGTACAGACTTATTAAGGTTGATATGTCCGAAATGGTTAATAAGGCTTTAGAGGATATGGATCTTGATGCTAAATCTAAAGCAAGATGTACTAATATGTTTGCTCTAGGATTGCTTTATTGGCTTTATGAGCGAGATATGCAAACTACTATCGATTTTTTAAATAAAAAATTCAAGAAAAAGCCAGATATTGTTGAAGCTAATACTCGTGCTCTAAAAGCTGGATTTTACTTTGGTGATACGATTGAAGCAATTAAAACTACTTACAAAATATCCAAGGCAAAATTTAAAGAAGGTAAGTATAGAAACATTATGGGAAACCCTGCATTGAGTATGGGCCTATTAGCTGCAAGTAATAAATCGTCAACTGATTTATTTTTTGGAGGATATCCAATTACTCCTGCTAGTGATATTCTTCATTTTTTATCAAATTATAAAAATCTTGGAGTTAAAACTTTTCAAGCAGAAGATGAAATAGCAGGTATATGTAGTGTGTTAGGAGCGTCTTTTGCTGGATCTTTAGGGATTACAGCTAGCAGCGGACCAGGAATAGCTCTCAAAGGAGAGGCTATGGGGCTTGCTATTGTAACAGAGCTTCCAATTGTTATAATTAACATACAAAGAGGAGGACCTTCGACAGGGCTTCCGACAAAAACAGAGCAATCAGATTTAAATCAAGCTGTTTTTGGTAGAAATGGAGAGGCTCCTATTGTTGTTTTGGCTCCACAATCTCCTGGAGATTGTTTTTTTATGGCCTTTGAGGCTTGTAGAATTGCTTTAGAATATATGATACCAGTAATGCTACTCTCTGATGGTTATCTTGCAAATGGTTCAGAGCCTTGGAAAATCCCAGATTTTAATAAAATGCCAAAAATTAAAACGAGAAAAATTAATTCAAAGGAAGATAATTTTATGCCCTATTCAAGAGATGGTAATCTATCTCGTCCCTGGGCGGTTCCCGGAAAGGAAGGTCTAGAGCATAGAATAGGTGGTTTAGAAACTGAAGATTTAACAGGAAATGTAAGCTACGATCCTATTAATCATGAAAAAATGGTTAATCTAAGAAATCAAAAAGTTGAAATTATTGCAAATGATATTCCTGATTTAGTTCCCTATGGTGATGATACAGGAGATATTCTTATTCTTGGCTGGGGAAGTACTTATGGAGCGATACGCTCGGCTGTTGAAAAGGCTAGAACGGATGATAAGTCTGTTTCTCATATTCATCTGCAGTACATCAATCCATTACCTAAGAATTTAGGAGATTTGCTTCTCAAGTATAAGAAAGTGATAGTTCCAGAGTTAAACTTAGGTCAATTGAATCATATTATAAGAGCTAAATTTCTTATTGATACTATAGGATTGAATAAAGTTCAAGGTAAGCCATTCACAATAAGTGAAATTTATAATAAAATTTTAGAGGTTGAATCATAATATGTCTGACGAGAAAATAGCTCCAATTTTAAAAAAGAAAGATTTTGTATCTGGTCAAGATGTTAAGTGGTGTCCAGGTTGCGGTGATTATGCAATACTTGCCCAAGTACAAAAAGTTTTTCCATCTCTTGGTATTAAAAAAGAGGATTTTTTAGTTGTATCTGGTATTGGATGCTCAAGCAGATTTCCATACTATATGAACACATTTGGCTTCCATACAATTCATGGTAGGGCACCAGCAGTTGCATCGGGTGCAAAATTAGCTAATCCTAAATTGTCAGTATGGATGATTACTGGAGATGGTGATGCGATGAGCATAGGTGGAAATCATTTTATACATATTTTGAGAAGAAATTTAAATATCAAAATTTTAATGTTTAATAATAAAATTTATGGGCTAACCAAAGGTCAGTATTCTCCAACTTCAGAATTAGGTAAAGTAACAAAATCTACTCCAATGGGCTCGCTAGACTTTCCTTTTAATCCATCTAGCTTAGCTTTGGGAGCTGGCGCTACTTTTGTTGGTAGGTCTCTTGATAGAGAGACGAAGCATCTTGCTGAAATGGTTGGTCAAGCCAACTCTCATAGAGGAGCATCCTTTGTTGATATTTATCAAAATTGTAATATTTTTAATGATGGAGCGCACTCTGCTTATACTGATAGAGAAACTAAACATGATACATTAATTAAACTTACTCATGGTGAGCCAATGACTTTTGGTGAGAATGGATCAAAGATATTAAAACTTGAGGGTTCAAAATTTAAAGTTTTAAAGCTTGATGATGGGTTTTCTATTGATGATGCTATAGTTCATGATTATAATGATAAAAACCTGTCCTTTCTTCTAAGTGAAATGACTGTTGACGGTTCATTGCCTACACCAATTGGAGTATTGTATAAAGAAGAAAAGCCAACTTATGAAGATATGTTAGTAGATCAGCTTGATTTAGCTAAGGAAAAAAGTGGCAAGATTGATATTCAAAAGATTATCACGGGTAATAATACCTGGCAAGTTTCTTAATTCTATAAAATATTAAATATAGGGGTTCATTCATTGAGAAAAGAAAAAGATACCATGGGCTATGTTGAAGTTCCAGATAAAGCATACTATGGAGCACAAACACAAAGAGCTTTTCAAAACTTCCCTGTAAGTGATATAAAAATCCCACTAGATTTAATTTATTCAATCGCGATAATTAAAAAATCGGCAGCTAATGTCAATCATTTACTAGGCAAGTTAGATTTAAAAATTAGAGACGCTATTGTTACTGCATCTGATGAAGTGATTGCAGGAAAATTAGATGATAATTTTATTTTAGATGTTTTTCAAACAGGCTCAGGCACCTCAACAAATATGAATGTCAATGAGGTTATCGCAAATAGGGCAAGTGAAATTTTAGGTGGAAAAATTGGAGAAAAGAAGCCTGTCCATCCAAATGACCATGTTAATATGGGACAATCTAGTAATGATGTTATCCCAACTGCAATTAATATATCTGCAAAAACAGCAATAATAAAAAAACTAGTACCAGCTTTAGAAAATATATCTAATGAATTATCTAAAAAAGTTGATGAATTTAATAGTATTGTCAAAATTGGAAGGACTCATCTCCAAGATGCTACTCCAATAACTTTAGGTCAAGAATTCTCTGGGTATAGAGAATCAGTTGATAATGGGATATCTAGACTACGAAATACATATCAGTCCTTATCTCAATTAGCTCAAGGAGGCACTGCTGTAGGTACTGGCATAAATACTCATCCAGAATTTGGGAAAGAAATTGCTAATCAAATATCGATATTTACAAATACAGATTTTAAGGAATCAAAAAATCATTTTGAGGCTCAAGCAAATCAAGATACTTCTTTGGAAGTCTCTGGAGCATTGAAAGTTGTTGCAGTTTCTATTTCAAAAATGACAAATGATATTCGTCTTATGGGTACGGGACCACGCTGTGGATTAGGTGAGTTGATTTTACCTCCAGTTCAGCCAGGTTCTTCCATAATGCCAGGTAAAGTTAATCCTGTAATATGCGAGTCTACTCTTCAAGTTTGTGCGCAGGTAATCTCAAATGACCTAGCAATAACTTTGGGTGCGCAAGGTGGTGCTTTTGAATTAAATGTAATGCTTCCTCTAATCGGGTATAATTTAATTCAATCAATTGATATACTGACAAATTCAATAAATATGTTCAATCAAAATCTGTTAAAAGATTTAAAAGTAGATAAACAGAAGTGTGAGTCGTATATTGAAAAAAGTTTGTCAATGTGTACAATTTTAGTGCCGATTATAGGTTATGATAAAACAGCTGAGCTTGCCTACGAGGCATATGAAAATGGTAAGACAATTAGGGAACTTTTGCTTGAGAAAGACATTTTAACTAAGAGTGAATTAAAAAAAATATTAGACCCATTAAATATGACATTCCCATCTAAGTAAATGAATTGCAGTTTATATCGAAAAAAATTAAATCTTTTTTTTCAAGAGCTCTAAAAAAGTTCTTTAAAATTTTTTCCAGACTATTTTTTTTATCAATAATAGTTGTGTTGATTATTTTTGGTTATTTATATATCACTTCTCAAGATTTGCCATCAATAGAGGCTCTCCAAAACTATAAGCCAATTCAAGTTGCTAAAATAATTTCAGCAGATGGTAAACCGTTAAAAGATTTATATATTGATCAAAAAAGAGATGTGGTCGAAATAGGTAAGGTACCAAAGGATTTGAGAAATGCTCTTGTTTTTATGGAGGATCGTAAATTTTTTGAACATCCTGGTACAGATATCTGGGGATTAGCAAGAGCCGTAGTGGTAAATATTTCAGGAGGATCGACCCAAGGTGCAAGCACTCTTACCTGGCAACTTGCACGCAATATGTATGATGATATTGGTTTTGAGAAATCATATTCAAGAAAGATAAAAGAGTTTATCACTGCCTCTAATATTGAGCAAACATATACAAAGTCAGAGATTATGGAGCTGTATTTGAATTCAGTTTTCTTTGGTCATAGGGCATATGGGATTCAAGAAGCATCTAAATACTATTTTAATAAAGATGTTAGTGATTTGATTCTGAATGAATCGGCTACCCTAGTAGGATTATTGCCAGCTCCAAATAGATACTCTCCTAAAAAAAACATTAATACTGTCATAGGTCACTCAAAAGATTTTATAGATAAGGTGATTAATCAAGATTTTTTTATTGAAATGGATAACGTTTTTACTTTAACCAAGATAGATGGCGCGTTAATGAATGACAAAGAGTTAGATATTACAGATATTCTTTTTTTAAATAATAAATTTGATACTATTCCAATACGATATAATCAAGAACAGCGTAATTCTAATAATTTAATTTATCATTCATATCATGATGGAAAACTATTCATCAATGTTAAGTCTGATGATAGAATAAAATATTATAGATTTAAAATTTCGGGATTTAAAAATATGTCTATCAATGGTGTTGGCGGAGCAGTAGCTGATAGTCTTAATTTTATTGAGATAAATAATAGCTCAAGAGCTCTTTCTCGAAAAAATTTAGTCTTACAAGTTTTAGAGCAGCAAAATTATATCACCTCAGAAAAAAAATATTTAAATACCTTATTGCCTATAATGGTTTCTAATAGAAATAAAGAGAGTTATAATGTTGCCTCGTATTTTATTGAAGATGTGAAAAAGCAAATTTTAAGTTATCGTGAGTCAATTCCTAATGAAAAAATAGAGCATCTATTACCTTATTTCCCTTCAAGAAAAAAACAAGTTCGTAGGTGGATTGATAAAAATTATGGAATGAATTTAAACTTTGATGGAGATCAGTTTGATTTATATAAAGATGGCTTAAGAGTCTATTCTACCGTAGATACCAGAATTCAAAATATTGTTTCCAGTGTATTTAAGCAGCAAATGGAAATCAATCAAATTGATTTATATAATAGATATCGTCAGTTTCCTAAAGTTTTAGATACAGTTATAATGAAATCTAAAAATAGAAAATTAAAAGAATTAAAACGATACTACTCTGCAAATTTCTATTCATCTATAAAAAGAAATATTATTAATCAAGAGACTACGAAGTGGCATGATCTTGGTAAAACAGATTCTCAGATTGAAAAATTAATTGCTCAAGGCCTGCATAAGGGTGAGAAGTTTATCGATAAGAACAAAAATGGGAAATGGGACAAGGCTGAAGCGTTTATCGATATTAAAAATGGGAAATGGGACCAGAATGAAATTTTCAAAGATTGGGGTAAAGATCAGTGTTCTGATATTTTTGAGGATGGCATTGGAGGCTGTTTAGATGATAAATCTAAAAATTATAATGATGGAGATGACCCAAACTTAGATAATTATAATTTAAATAATATTTATGGCACAGAAAGTAATGGTAAATATGATATAGGTGAAAAGTTTATCGATATTGAAAATGGGAAATGGGACATAGGTGAGAAATTTGTCGATTCTAATAACAATAATAAGTATGATGAAGCTGAATTTTTTGTTGATGGCAATAAGCAATATAATTTAGGAGAAAGATTTAATGATAAAAATGGTAATGGGAAATTTGACTCAAAAGATAGCGAAGAAACTTGGATAGATATTAAAAATGGCAGATACGACCCTGACGGCATAATTGTTAAAAAGATAAGAAGAGAAATAAATCGTTTAGCTGAAATCTCATTAGATTCTTTAAACTATAGTTCTGATTATATAATGAAAGCATTGAATCCCAATAACGGCAATCCAATTCCAAATTATTTAAGAAAAGAATTTTTAGTTCAAGGAGCAGTTGTTGTCCTGGATGTAAAATCAGGAAATATTATTTCAATGATTGGAGGAAGGCAAGAAGATGATTATTTTGATTTTTTCAATCGATCCTCACAAGCTTTAAGGCAGCCTGGATCTATTTTCAAGCCTTTTGTTTACATGGGAGGAATTAAGGATTATGATTCAAAGCATCCATTTACAGTTGCCTATCAGCTATCAAACAGTACTGTCCCTATTCCATTAGCAAATGGACAAACATGGAATCCTAGAAATTTTGATGGTAAAGAAGATGGAAAAGATATGACCTTACGGGAAGGATTAACATATTCAACTAATTTAATTGCAGCAGGCCTTATTGCTGAAATGGATAATGGACCTGATAGTGTTAAGCAAATAGCTCGTAATTTTGGCGTTACGACGCCTATCTTCCCTGGAGAAGCCCTATCTCTTGGAGCTACAGATGTTATTCCTCTTGAAATAACATCTGCTTATTCTGCAATTGCTAATAATGGGGTATTAGTTGAGGCAAATTATATAAATAAAATTGAGAATAGTTTGGGTAGAATTTTAATGAACTCCAATATAAACGAAGAGTTTGCTGAAAAAGATGAAGGAGTAGTGTATATAATCAGAGATATGATGAAAGATGTAATCAACTATGGTACTGGTAAAATTATAAAAAAAGATAGAAATGGTTTATATGATTATGGTGAGAAATTTAAGGATTTTGGCTTTGACGGATGCCCTGATAGATATGAAGATGGAAAAGGTGGGTGTATATGGCGATGGAAAAAAATGCAAAAGGGTGAAATAAAAGAAAGAGGATTAAAATATAATGCTAATAGTAACCCTGATCCTAATAATGATAATTATAGCGAAGTCACCAAAAATAAATCAGAAAAGAATAATAAGTATGATAAAGGTGAAAGTTATATAGATAAAGTCGGTTTTAACTTTAAATCTCCTTTAGCAGGTAAGACAGGAACAACAAATAATTTTACAGATGCATGGTTTGTAGGGTTTACTCCCCAAGTTGCAATAGGCGTTTGGGTTGGCATGGATAATCCCGCTATATCTATTGGAAAGTATGGAAGTAAAGCAGCTCTTCCTATATTTGCATATTCTATTAAAAATATATACGATTATGGTAAATATAGTTTAGGCAATGATGTAGTTAGAAAACTCGATAAAAATCTTGATTGGGAGTTACCTAAGGACAAATTAGAAACTGTTAAAATTTGTAATAAAAGTAAATTGATAGCTAAAAAAGGTTGCTACTCATCTTCTCGTGAATTCTTTTTAAAAGAAGCACTGCCAAAGGGTAAATGTGATATTCCTAGCCATACGTATAATTATAAGTAATTTTATATTATAGTATTTTTATATCAAGATTTCTATTTTCACATAAATTTTTAAGATTTGATTCAATTTTACCTATGTCGTGTAAATCATTATAGCTGATAATTATTTCCATATTGAATAGGGGTGTACCAGTTACTGCTCCTAATTCTATATAAGTGTTTATTTCAGTAATATTTATATCATTATATGAAAAAAAATTACTTATTTTCTTTACAATTCCTTGGTTGTCTGCACCCTTAATAACGTATTGTTTTGATTTATATTTTTTGTCTGATTGAAGAGTAGATTTGTAAGTGATATCAAGATTCTTAATTTTTTCAAGTTTTGTTTTTATTGTATCAAGGTTTTTTGAGCAATAAAAATCAATAATCATAGCAAATTGATTATCAATTTTAATCATTTTACTATTTTCTATATTACCATTATTGTCATTAATTATAGATGATATTTCATCCACAAGTCCAGGCTTATCTATTCCAATTGCTGTTATTATTATTCTATTCATAAATAGTTGGTATGTTTATTTTATTTTTTTTGTCTCTTATTAATATAATATTATCAAATGTTTTTACAACGCTATCAATTTTATTTTTATTATTACCAAAAATTTTAATTATAGGATCTCCAAAATATAAAATATCATTTATTTTTTTATATATGTAGAGTCCACAGCTAGGATCTATTTTATCTTTACTAGTTTTTCTACCTCCTCCTATTTCTAATAGTAGATATCCTAATTTTTCAGTATCTATTGTGTTGAGATAGCCGTCTCTGTTTGCCTTAAAGGTAAAACTATATTTAGGTATATTTGCCTTAAATGATTTTTTCAAGTCACCTTTATGAGATTTTATCATTCTTTCAAATATCTCATAAGCTCGTCCTGTTTCAATAGCATTTTTAATCAAATGATGTCCATCTTTCTGGCCAGACATTTTTAGTGCTCTTAAACATATTTGAAACACCACTTCATACAGATTCTGGTCTATATGTTTATTCTTTAAAAAATTGATACTTTCTTCAATTTCGCACCACAGACCTGCGCTTTTACCTAGGGGTTGATTCATATCTGAAATAATATATTGTGAATTTATAGATAAATTATTTCCTAACTGAATAAGAGCGTCTCCTAATTTTTTTGCATCCGCTATAGTTTTCATAAATGCCCCGTTGCCGACCTTGATATCTAATACTAAACCCTCTATTCCTTCAGCTTTTTTCTTGCTAATTATACTTGCGCATATTAACGGTAAAGAATCAATGGTAGATGTAATATCTCTAATAGAATAAATATGCTTATCAGCAGGGCATATATCTTTGTTCTGTCCTATTATTGATATCTTATTTTCTATAACATTTTTTTTAAATTGAGTTGTATTCAAATCTCCTTGATAGCCTTTTATTGACTCTAGTTTATCTAACGTTCCTCCTGTATGTGCAAGACTCCTACCAACAATCATTGGAATATAGCAATTGCAGGCGGCTAAAATAGGGCCAGCAATCAGAGATACTTTATCACCAACTCCGCCTGTACTATGTTTATCAACAACAAACTCATTTAAATCTGAAAAATCTAATTGTTTTCCTGAAGAAATAATACTTCTTACATATTGATTTAATTCTGTTTTATTCAGGCCATTAAAGAAAACAGCCATTAACCAGGCAGACATTTGAGAATTCTCAACCTTGTTATCTAAAAAATATTTTATAAAATTCCTTATTTCTTTCGGAGAGTGTGCTAAGCCTAATTTTTTACGTTCTATAAATTTATAGGGATTAAACATCTTTAGTTATTTTGTATTTTTGTAGAAAATTAGAAAAATTTAATTGTTTGTTAGAAATGATTTTAAGATTTAACATCATTCCTATCAAAAATAAAATGATATTGGGCATCCACATTGCTAGAGCTGGATTGATTTGCCCCTTATCTGCAAAATCTTCACCACCTATTAAAAATGCCCAATATATAAGAAAAAATATTAAGCTAATTGCGATACTTATAGAAAATTTACCTCTCTTTGCAATAATTCCTAATGGAGCTCCAACTAAAATAAATACAATCCCTGCAATAGAAAGTGAGAATTTTTTATGAAGCTCTACTAAATACTTATTTTTTGACTTGCTCTTTTTTTCTATTTCAGATTTATCATGCTGGATTGCTCTAAGCGTTCTTTTTAATGACCTTTTAAATTTAGATTGAGATACCGATTTTATTTCTCCAACTTCATTTTTTACATTGATTTTAGCAGGCAAGTTTATAATTAGATCATTTATAAAGTTAATAGCATCATCTGCATTTTTCATTTTATTTTTATAAACTTTGTGTTTAGTTAAATAATTTTCAATTTTAGTGTTTTGATTGACATATTTTGATAATGTAGTATCAATTTCAATAATTTCCTTCATGATATTATCTTGATGTTTGATAATTTTAGTTTCCAGCATATTTATTTTAGATTTGATTGAATCATATGATAGTTCTCTGTCCCCTCTATATTTTGAATTTTTTCTTTTAAATGAAAAATCATCTGTATTTAGCCTAATTATATTTTTTTTGAATTTAATAATACGATAATCATCACTATTTTTTTGAGGTTCATAAATATTGCCGTCTGTAAGACCGATTGTGATTATATCGTCATTATAGTCTTCAATAAGTTCTGCATGATTACTTATAATTGTTTTTATAATATTTCTGTTATCATATTGAATAATAGTTGATTCATTAAATGTGTTTTTTTCATTTCCTTCTGAATCGAAGTAAAAAATATAGCCATCGAGTTCATCATGTAACTGACCAGGTTTAAAGAAAATAGTTGGATTAGTTTTAGTAATATTAGAGATTAAGTTTCGTGCCTTATGATTCATATCTGGTAGTATCCAATTATTGAAATAAATCATAAATACAGATATTATAGTAGCAAATATTAATGCAGGATTTAACATTGAAAAGTAAGTTATCCCAGATGCTCTGATTGCCGTTATCTCATTATCAGCGCTCATTCTTCCAAATGCCATGAGAGTAGATATTAACATTGCCATTGGTACTGCAAGAGCTACAACCCATGCCATATTGTAGAATATCAATTCTAGCAAAAGGGAAAAGGGTAGGCCCTTTCCTAAAAATTTATCCATATTTTTAAGAAGAAATTGTGCCAATAGTATTAGCGCCATAACTGATAATGACATTAAAAATGGGACTAGATGCTCTTTAAATATATATTTGTACAATAACTTCATTGATAAAAGTTATGTATCTAAAATCTTATCTCGAAGAAAATTATCAATAAGTCTTGGAAAATATTTTGCGTATCTATTAACTTTAGTCCTAATATTTATTAGTAATCGAGGTGTAGCGTAGTCCGGTTAGCGCACCTGCTTTGGGAGCAGGGGGTCGCAGGTTCGAATCCTGCCACCTCGACAT
>MDSV01072482.1_pt1 | contig 26289 bp, 23 predicted proteins | sample 810851 | NCBI WGS metagenome assembly MDSV01 (sample SAMN05326640, study PRJNA326480) | marine metagenome | isolation source: seawater | place: Atlantic Ocean: North East | collected 2012
ATCCTATTCAACTATGTTCAACATATGTATTCGATTCAGCATTAGGACACGATGTGATGAATCTTATAAGAGGATTTATTATGAATCCATTGACTGAAATTAAATTGAAAGGTACTATTTCTCGCTGCAAAATGCTTGCAAATTTCCATAAACAACAACTCGGACTTGGTTGGTGGGAAACAGAAGGCACATCTTGGACTCATTTACATAATATTATGTGGAAATATAACATTGCAGACAGAGATTACATGATTAAACAACTAAATAAGTGTACTTGTTCTTATTGTTCAAAACATAAAGAACCCCATGACATTGGTCGGATCGAATGCTTTTCTTGGGAAAAGGCTTCTGGAATAAGATTGGCAGAAAATGGAGATATGTATGATTCATTAAATGATGACAGAAAATTACCAAACACATATTCTAATTTGAAAAAATGCTTTTCTTGGGCGAAAGCTACAAAGTCGCTTTCTTGTCCATGTAGATACTTTTCAAGTTCACTTGCTCGGTCAATAGAAGATTTGAAAGAAGGGCAGCCGAACTCTGAACGTCCACCGATTTACTACACGAATCCTGACTTTCGCCCTATATACGATTCGACGGGGTACAAAATATCTTACTCGGATATGATTGGAGATCCAATTGCAGGGCAATGGAATAATGGTTTTCAAAAAGATCAATATGACAATGAGGAACTATATTTCTATCTAAGTAAAGTAGAGATGGATAGAAAGTTCTCTAGAAAATATGGAAGAGAACGCGAATGGTATGACAATAATGGTTGGATCGACTATAACGACGATCGTGGCATCCCACAAGGTGTTGTTCCTCTCGGAGAAGAAATTGCAATAATTGATCTAGAATCCAGTCCTTGGGAAAGTTATCGTGACGTAGATTATATTCATTCCATCGGAAAAGGAAAATACTATTACAACAAGAAGACTGGTGAAACAACCTTTAAACGCCCTGAAGGATTAAGAATAGAAAAGGACAACTGTTGGCATTTCAAGTGGCGCCCTATATGCAAAAGTTATGAAGAATCCAAAGAATCTGAAAGTGATGAAGAATCGGAATACTCCGAAGAATCTGAAAGAAATGACAAATCAATGGCCTTCGATAACTATTATAGCATATTAATGTAGGCATAAAAATCAATAAATTCAGGGTTTTTTTTCAGGTTGATGATATTTTAAATTGACCGTTTTTCCATGACTTTTATGATACCATAACATCCATCTTTTTATATATTTTTCTGTTAAACATTCAATATCAAAGAAATAAAACATCATTTCTCCCCATAATGGTAAGTCTCCCCAACGATATTGATAAATTCCTTCACTTTTATCAATATGATCAAAAAACTCGTTTAATATATCCATTTTTTCTCGTATTATTGGTAAATTAAGACCAAATATACATGTCAAAGGTCCAACAGCTCTTCTTGATTTAGCATTTAATCCCTTCTTTTTCATAAAGTCAAGTGTTGTAGCATTCATATTTTTAACAATCCAACCTGGTTCGCCAAATGTTGTACCATAAAAAAATGGATTCTCTTTATTACTAATAATCTCTTCAAATGCTTTGTCAATTGAAAATTTTACAAAACAATCCTCGTCAATTCTTAAAACATAATTATAATTTTCAACATAATCAAAAAAATCCTTGAACCAAAAATGGCACATATGTCTATATCCAATTTGCCATGGTGGATGATCAGTACGTTCATCAAATTTAATTGACTCTTTATCTTTCAAAAAAGCAGTTGCAGAAATATCAATAAAATTCATCCATAAATCAGGTGTATTTGCAATTATATGTTCTTGATGTTCAGGAGTTATATTACCTTCATGAAAGAATAAAAGAGGTATAGATATATTCCTCAAATTTTTACGAATATGATTATTTCTCTCAATTAGAACCTTATAATCATCTTTTTTTTCATATCCACGAGTTAAAACAATAATAGCACATTCATTTTCAAATTCTGCCATTGAATTTAGTTAATTTAAAAATATCTTTATATACAATTGATATGAACGCATTTTCAAAATCTGTATCTATTCTTTTATTATTTTGTAAATAGGATATTTATTACCAGGTTTTCTCAATAAATCCATAAAATAACCATTGCTTGAAACAAACTCATCAACAGCTTTTCTTGTTTCTGGATGACAACTTGCATAATCATCTCCAAGTAAAAATCCCCCAGGTCTTAGTTTAGCATACCAAAATGGTAAATCCTTACTTACTGCATCATAACTATGGTCACCATCTAAAAATACAAGATCAACACTATTATCGGGTATTTCATAATTTGTGATTGAAATACTTGGTTGTCTAAAATGTGTATATCTGTGAGAATGATCTTCTAAATTTATATATATATTTTTAAGCAAATTATTAAATCCAGCTAAATTATTTAGTATATCTTTAGAAAACAAATCTCCTTCATATGGTATTGATGGGTCTACAAGATAAAGATGTTCCAATTCAGTATTATCTAACATTTCTTTTGCATGAACACCATAACCAATACCAACTTCAACAATTTTCTTAAAATCATTTTGTCTTATTTGTTCTGATGCTATACCATAATAAAGGTTTATCCAATTACATTTTGAAACCATTCGTCTATAGATTGGATCCAGTTTGTTATTTGATGATACAATTTGTTTAATATCATATACCATCTTAAACAAAAGAATGTTTTTATTATCAAAGAATTAACACATATTGTTTTGTATAAATGCGTATTTCAATTAAATTTATTAAAAATAGTTTTTACTAATGGTAGTGGCTTCCTCTTCTTCAGAACAAAATAGTCATATATTCATAGTATTTCATAATATTGTAAATAGTGTAAGAATTTTCAACCATAAATTTTATACAAAGGATAAAATAAATGAAAAATTTACATTTTTTGGAGTCAATGAGTTATATGAAAAGCAAATAACTGAAGACAAGGGTTATAATACAATTTATGAATATGATTTAGATATTTACAATCCTTTTCTACAAAAAAGAGGTTATATGGAAACATCTGTATATTTACATGTATATTGGAATAATTTACATAAAGATCTTGATTTCGTAGGATTTTGTCAATATGATATGATACATAATAATCCAATCCCTATTTTAGATGAAAATACAATAGTTATACAATCAACTCATAAAAATATTGTAGCATTCGGTAAATGGCAAAATATGATGTGTCCTAAGGTTCGAAATCTCAAATTTTTACTGGATAGTTATAATAAACATTTTGACAAAAAATTTACTATACAGGATTTGAGCGGTTTGCCATTATCGTTATGGCAAACTAATATATATCCAAAAAAAGTTTTTGAAAAATTGTGTAAATGGTTAGAAATTTTTGTAAAAGATATATATCCTTGGTCAATAGAAGAACCTTGGGAAACTCATTGGGGTGTAATTGGTGGATATACAGAAAGAGCTATCGCATTATTCAATGCTTTAGAGAAAAAACAAGGTATGAAAACCATTTGTTGGCGATTAGATCATAGATGTGGACATGGACCAAAACGTCTTGCAGTAGAAAGATTCCAATATAATCCAAAACATTGGGTAAATCAATTTGATTTAAATATTCATTCTACTTTCGAAAAAACTATGGATTTAGAACAATTTGATGAATCAAAAGTTTTTCAAGTTAAGGAGCAATCCCTACAGGGAAATGGGTTGATGAAGTTGGGCGACTCTACATATATTTATAAAGAAAACAAAGACAATATTACTCATTTATATCTTTCTTGTAACGGAGAAAAATCAAAGTCTATAATGTTATATGCTCCAAAAGAAGAAAATAATATATTCAAAAAGAGATATTTAGCAATACAAGAGAATTTGGATAAATATGACTTATTTTATTCAGCAAAGGCTTATTCATTTTGGAGAGGACTAAAAATAAGTAATATTTATATTGTTAATAGAAAGGAAAAGAAGGTATTTTCATGGAAAATAAAAAGAGATGAATAATCTATGGATGGTATATCCATTGCAATAGTAATGTTTTACACAAATTTACCGAAAAGATATAAATTCGCCGATAGTATAGAAGCTATAAATAGAAAATATTGTGAAGTTAATAAATATGATTTTTTTGTTTATAATATAATTCCAGAAACTTTGAAAAATAGACATCCAGCTTGGTGTAAGCATTTCTATATATTAAAACATTTAGTAGAAGGACAACACGATTATATTATGTGGATTGATGCGGATGCTTTTTTTTGTAATCATTCTATAAGAATTGAAGAATGGATTAAAAAAGCGTCTCCAAAAGACAACATAATTGCTCGTGATGCTGGACATTCTCTTCAAAATTTTTATATACATTTATTATCAAAAAGAGGATTGCCTCTAATAAATTCAGGAGTAATGATATTCAAAACAAATCAAGATAATATAGATTTATTGAATCACATATTATATGATCCCTTATATGAACCAAATTATTCACATAGAAGATCTTCAAATCCACAAACCGGAATTGTTGGTTGGGATCAAGCAGCTGTTAGAGATTGTTATAGAAAAAATATACATAATATGAAGACAAATACGTGGATTTGTATGGATTTAAATCTTAATAATAATTGTGAACCTGAAAATTTAGAAGAGTATATCAACAATGGCGGGTTCATTATACATTTAACAAATTTTAGAGCACAATTTAAACCAAAAAATATGAAAACAATTCGCAAATATTATGAAGTTTCGTATGGATTAACATAATATAAAATATAGTCCCAATTTTGCGGTTGGTAAATTTGTGTTAATTAATTAATTTGTATTATGTATCTTATATTAAAATGATTAGTGATGAATATAAAGCGTTATTTACACATATTGATAAGACTGGAGGGTCATCTATAACATGTATGCTGAATAATGGTGGAAAAGAAGAAACAAACCACAAACATAAACCAATGGTAAATATGATAAATAGTTCTAATAAAGACTATTTTAAATTTGCATTTGTAAGGAATCCATATGAAAGAATATTATCAAAATATTATCATGATGTTAAAATAGCAAGACCTGAAAAACCAGGTTCTACAAGAAATACTACTAATTTTAGAGAATGGGTGAATAGACATAAAAATGGATTGCGAAAATTTTTAAGACCACAATATGATTATTTACATGATAAATCTGGAAATCTTTTGCCAGATTTTGTAGGAAAATTTGAAAATTTTGAAAAAGACTTATACTATGTTAAGGAAAAACTTGGGTTAAAAAGTGAAATATTACATAAAAATCAAAACCCTATTAAGAAAGATGTTAATACTATGTTGGATTATGATAGACAGAGTTTGGATGTAGTTAATAAACTATATTCTAAAGATTTCGAAGCATTTAATTATGACATGCAATAAGTTCCCAATCAAATCTTAAATAATCTGTTGACCATTCTTTTTGTTTTTTCTTTTTTTGATCAAACAAAATTTGATTAGGTTTTCTATTTCTGTCAATATTTGATTCACCTTCAGGATAATATAATAAATACACATTATTTTTTTCTTTTACACTAATTATTCCTTTCGCTCTATACCAAAAATGCGGATCTGTTTGCCCATAATTTCCCACAAAATCTTCATCACATCCGCCAATATTCCAATAATCTTCTTTACGAATTAAACAAACTGCGGGATGAGGTTTATTATTTTTAATATGATTCTTATTTTCTGGAACAATTCTATTGAATTTAAATGCAATGTTATTATTCATATTGTTTCTTGAAAATTCAACTAACGATGTTGCAACTTTTCTATCAATTACTGTATCCATATCTAAAATTACCATCCATGGCGTTGAACATTGTGTTGCGGCAAGATTTCTTACTCCACCTATGTTACAATTAAGATCTTGCTTTACTCTATATAATTTTATACTAAGATTTGATAAATCAACATCTTTAAGCATTTGATCAATAGGTATTTTACTACAATCATCAACAATACAAAATTTGAATTGATCTAAAATATTGTTTGGAAAACTTTTCCAATTTTCAATATGTTTAAGTAATATGTTTAGTGATTGGTTATAATAAGATAAGCAAATTGTAATCATCTTAATATTATGAATATTATTAGGGTTATCTATATACTTTAATAATTTTTCAACATGTTTATTCCAAGTATGTCTTTTTATAAAGTTATCATAAGCATTATTAACTATTTTCAGTCTTTGGTCTTCGTTTTGTATATAATAAATAAATTTTTCTATAAAGTCATTTTCATCTTTAAACATTATACAAGTTTTTTTATCTTCAACTATATCTGAATAAACTTTTTTACTCATCCTGTTACACATAATTAGGGCTTTGTTAGTTGCCATAATCTCAAAGAAACGTGTACCAACTAAATTTGCTGGGCCAGTAGTAGTTACAACTATTTTAGAATTATTCAAATTTTTCGCATATATATTTTGTTTTGTTGCAGCCCATTTTTTTATCCAACGTGGCTTATTCGGATTTGAACCATCATAAATCCCGACATTAATAAACAATTTATAATCTTTTAATAAATACAATTTATCGTATATTTTTTTGCGTAAATTATTTGTTTGTTCTTTTCGAATAACTCCTGAAAAATATAAATCATTTTGATAATTAGTGTTGTATTTTTTGAAAGTTCTTATTTCAGCACTCCACATTATACGAGTAAATGGTATATTAGTTAGTTGTTCAAATAATTTATAATCATGATGAACCGTAAAAACTCTTTTAAATTTTATTGTTTTTATCCAGGATAATTTCTCATCTAAAGCATCATATTCTTTATTTAATATTAGATAAGTTGGAATTCCTTTTGCATTAAATATAATTGATGGTTTTTCTCCACCAGTATCTGTTATTGAAAATCCTAATATAAGTATATCTGGCTTAAAAGAAGAAATAGTTTGTGCTATTTTTCTCCCATTTGGAGGACACAAAATTAATTCATTGCCAATAGTCAAATATTCTACCATAGATTTATAATATTCACAATAATAGTTTTTTTTTACATTTTCTACGTATAATATTTTCATTATATTTTGAACTATATTAAACTATAAAAATATACTACACAAAATATAAAGATTAATATATAATTTGACTATATGAGAGTTGTTGTACTTGGAGCCGGTGGATTTATAGGTGGCCATTTAGTAACAAGACTTAAAAAAGAAGGACATTGGGTTAGAGGTGTGGATATTAAAAAACATGAATTCAAGGATTCTGAGGCAGACGAATTTATAGTTGCTGATATGAGAAATCAAGATAAAGTAAATGAAGTAATAGACAATACGATAAATGAGGTTTATCAACTTGCAGCTGACATGGGAGGATCTACATATATTAATACAGGTGAACACGATTCAGATGTAATGCATAATTCTTGTATAATAAATCTTAATGTTTTGAAGGTATGTTCTTTGAAGGAAGTTACAAAAATTTTTTATTCATCATCTGCATGTGTTTATCCCGAGTCTAATCAACTTGATCCAGATAATCCAAAATGTTCGGAAGATACTACATATCCGGCGTATCCTGATAGTGAATATGGTTGGGAAAAGTTGTTTAGTGAAAGACTTTATTTTGTGTTTAATAAAGATTTTCCAAGATTAGATATAAGAGTTGCTCGTTTTCACAATATATATGGACCATATGGTACTTATGATGGAGGTAAAGAAAAAGCTCCTGCTGCTTTTTGTAGAAAAGTAGCTATTGCAAAAGATGGAGATATAGTAGAAGTATATGGAGACGGTAAGCAAACTCGTTCATTTTTATTGGTCGATGAATGTATTGAAGGTATTATGCGACTTATGAAATCTAATTTTAAAGGCCCGGTAAATATTGGGTCTGAAGAAATGATTAATATGAACGATTTTATGAATATGATTATTAATATTTCTGGTAAAAATTTGACAATTAAAAATACCCCTTTTCATGGAGTAGGAGTTAGAGGGCGAAATTCAGACAACAAATTGATTGAAAAAACGCTAGGATGGAAGCCAAACCATCCATTGAAAAATGGTATTAAAATTACATATGATTGGATTAATTCAATGTATACAAAAACCGAAAAATAATGTTTTTTCTTATATATGCCACCAGAAAGTGTTAAAAAAGGTCATAGTGAAGAAGAATACATAAAACTTGGACAATGGGCAAAAAGTTATAATTATGGTGGAATACTCGATGAACTAATAGAATATTTTGGATATTTACATGACAAAGATGATATGGATAATGTTGGACTAAAATTACAGATTTGTGTCAAAAAAAGTCGACCAATGTATATTCATGGTTATGTACTAACATCGGCATTATACTACAAATTATCTTCAACTGAAATAAAGAGTGAATTAGTAAATTCAAATTTTACAAATAGATTGAAACAAAGCTTTTTTGAAGTTTTTACAAATAAACAAATTAAAGACGAAGAAAAAGACGAAGATTTCATTATTTTAGAAACTGGTACTGCAAGAGGTTTTTCGTCAATAATGATGGCAAAAATGTTAGAAATGTTTAATATTAATGGAAAAATATACACAACAGACAAAATTAATATGTTTGATAATTGTATCAAATCTGCCCAATTAAATAGAAATGTTAGTATACACGAATGTGTAGAAGAATGGAAACCATTGGTGGATAAATATATAAATTTTGTTGTTGGAAATACTAAAATTACTCTTCCAAGCTTAAATGAGAAACTAAATAGAATACATTTCGCATTTTTAGATGGTTCTCACCATTATAAAGATATAAAATATGAATTGGATTATGTAGCACAAAAACAACAACAAGGAGATATAATAGTATGTGATGATTATACTCGTTCACAATTTCCAGGAATATATAATGCTGTTAATGAATTTTTAGAAAAAGGATTATATGATAGCAAAAAATTTTTTGGTAGTGATGGTAGAAAACATAGAGGATACGTATACATGATAAAAAAATAGTTTGTTTTATTTATGTCTTACGCAATGCAAATTTCACAACGTAGAGACCGTCAAGGTTCTCAATGTTGTAATGTATTAGCTGATTTTATTTATATAATGAGTAAAGGTTATATTCCCCTGCTATATAATAGCAACTGCGAATCAATTTATTTAAATGCCTTATTTAAATTAATATCTGAATCCATTAAAAAGGATTATAAAGAAATAGACAAATCAAAACTGGAGAAGATAAAACGTTTACCAAGGCACATAGGAATAAGGCAAAATAATATGAATGCTGTAATAGAAGTAAAACAGGATTTGAATAGTTTTTTTAAAAAAAAGTATGAGTCAAAATATTTTAAATATTTAGAACCTCTCTTATTAGAAAGCGATTTTGATTTCAATTTACCTTGGAATGATAATACTAAAATTATATGTATTCACTTACGTATAGATGATGTACACAATAAAAAAGATTACGATGGTAATGGTAGTGCTGATTATATTAATTCTTTAATACATGAGAATTATCCACATTTATATAAGCGAAATGTTATGTTAAATGAAGGTTTAGACAATCAAGCTCCAATTCAACCTGAAAAATTGAAACAATTATTATATCAAATTATTAAAAAGTATCCAAAACATGAAATTCATGTAGTTTATAAAAGTTATGAAAATGTGGTTCCTAATAAATATAATAGTATTTTTTCAGAATTAAAAAAAGTTTTTAAAAAAGTAATAAAATTACATTCAAATAATTCAGATTATGATACATGGTTATTGATTAATAGTGATATTCTTGTAATGTCTAAAAGTTATTTCTCTATTTTTGCATCTTATTTACATAAAGGTACAAAAATATATGCTCCAATTTGGGGTTCTGGTGTTGCAAATGGTATCAAATCAATTTATAATAAATCTAAAAAATTTGAATTTTATTCTTGATTTATATAAGTATGTCCTGAAAATCCAATATTTAAATCAGAAAGTTTTCCAAATAAACTTGTACTTCTTACGGACGAAAAGAACTTTGATTTAATATAAGGATTAATATCTTTTTTCCATTTAACATAATCCCATAAAGGTTGATCACGATGAGTTATATTTTTTTTGTATAATTTCCAAAAAAATTCAAAAGCCTCTTTTAATTGTTTATTTGTAGGATCATATGCAAAATAGCAATTTTCGGTTATATATCTCTTTTCTGGTATATTTTCTTCTTTTAAAAAATTAAGCATTTGTTTACTTCTTTTTTGAGTATCTTTTTTCTTTTTGTAAATTTTGACACACTCTGTGTACGCATTTCTTTCTGGAACTTTTAGTTTTTGAACAATTCCATATTCTTTTACAACTTTATAAACTTCTTCCCAATCCTTTTTCTTATTTTTTGGATAAAATGTAGCATCACAATACACAATCATATCATATTTTTTTTTCATATTTTGGATAATATATTTCCAACCCATAAATTTCATAAATCTTGATTTTATTACATTAGACTCAATACCTTTTAAACAATTTTCATTCTCATTTAGTGTTATTATATCCCATGATGTGTTTTGATAAGTATTTTCTGGTAAATTTGTAAATAAATAATAATCATGTTCAGGATTCCTATCAAATATTTGCGGATTATCCCCTGATTCAAAAGAATCTGCAATTATTGTAGTAATAAAACAATACTTCATAGGATTATACATATTTATGACATTTAAATCCCTTATTCGAACCCGTTAACTTAAACGGAAAATTCTTATTCCAAACAGCATGTCTCATATCACTATCTTTATTTATATATGGCTGAATATTAGTTTTCCATAATACATAACTCCATAAAGATTGATCTCTATGAGTTAGCCCCTTCTTATATATTTCCCAAAAATATTCAAACGCCTGTATTATTTTTTGATTTTTTGGGTCATATGCAAATGCTTTATTTTCAGTAAATAAACATCCCTTTGGCATAGAATTTTCCATTAAAAAATTTTTCAAATTTTCCATGTTCGTTTCACTGTCTTTACGAGTTTTAATTACAGCATCACATTCAGAATAAGCATCACGCCCATTCTTATTTTTTGGATGAATTCTTTGTACAATTCCATGTGTTTTTACCTGTTCATACAATTTATCCCAATTAAAACTATTCTTCGGATATAATACGGCATCACAATATACAATCATATCGTACTCTTTTTTTAAATGGGTTTTGAGATATTTCCACCCCAAAAACTTAACATATCTTGATTTATAAACATTTGATTTTAAACCTTCTAAGACTTCACTTTTTATTGTAATCGGTGTCCATGAACCAGAAGGCGTATTATATTCTTTCTCATTTAGATTAGTAAATAAAAAATAATCATGATTTGGATTTTTTGGAAAATTTTTAATTCTATCTCCAGATTCTTTATTTTCTGCGATAATTGAAGTTATGAAACAAACCTTCATAATTATATATATATGTATTGTAGTGACGGAAATTGTACAAGACCATGGTGTCACAATTGTTATCCCGTAAAAGGTTGTACAATACATAAAACCTGTACTCAATTTGGGTGTTGTCCGGAATATAAACCAGATATATTAGTTACTGGATGTGCAGGTTTTATAGGTTCTCATTTATGTATTAGACTTCTAAATGAAGGAAATTATGTAGTTGGTATCGACAATATGAATTCTTATTATGATGTAAAATTAAAAGAAGAAAATCTAAGGTTATTAAACAAATACTCTAATTTTGTATTTTATAAAGAAGATATAATTAACACAAATCTAATTAAAACACTCAAACCCAAAAAAATTGTTCATTTGGCAGCATTGGCTGGTGTAAGAAATAGTTTATTAAATCCAAAAGATTATATTGATACAAATATTAAAGGGTTTGTTAACATACTTGAACAAGTTAAAACACTTGATTCTACAATAATTTTTGCAAGTAGTTCTAGTGTATATGGTACAAATAAAGATATACCATTTAAAGAAACTCATTCTTTGAATGAATGTAATAGTCCATATGCTGTTTCAAAATTATGTAAAGAAATGTATGCAAAACTTTATTTCAAGCTTTATAATGTTAATTCTATAGGATTACGCTTTTTTACTGTTTATGGACCAAGAGGTAGACCCGATATGGCACCATATAAGTTTTTAAAAGCAATATATACAGACAGTCCTATAAAAAAATATGGAGATGGTACAAGTATGAGAGACTATACATACATTGATGATATAATTGAGGGTATTTGTTGTGCTATAAATTATTCATCAAAATCATCTTATTGTAAAATATATAATTTGGGCAATTCTTGGCCAGTTTCATTAAACAAATTTATTCTAGAATGTGAACATGTTGTGGGTAAAAAAGCTTTTATTATTGAAACAGCATCACAATTAGGAGACGTCAATACTACATATGCAAGCATTGATTTATCAAAAAAAGAACTTGGATTTTGTCCAAAAATTAGTTTAAATAATGGGTTAAAAAAAACTTTTGATTATATTATTTCATCTACTAATCCATACTTTAATGATAATTGAGAATCCATCCAGCGATTATCATGGCTCAAAATTTCTATTAATTTGTCTTCGTCTAATTTTGAATGTTCCGAATAAATAGTTTTTAAGAATTCCATCATCTTATTCAAGTTTAACATTTCATCTACCATATTAGTGTATGTTCCCTCATTTTTTGATTTTAACTGGTGAAGAAGTATTAAAGAATGCTTTCCCATATAACGTTTATTTCCACAAACACTTATTAGACTCGCAGCAGAAGCCGCAAATCCATCAACATATGTATATACGGGAGTAGGTATACGCTCTATTGTATCTACTACATTAAATGTTGGAATTAGACTTCCGCCAGTCGATTGAATATGTAAATGTATAGGCTCATTTTCTTCTCCACTTCTTGAAAAATCTTCAAGTGTCTTTGATAACCAGAAACAGCTTTCATCTGTTACATCCCCGTAAAAATATAAAGTTCTATTTTCAGGATATATTCCGGATTTGGGTGGCAATTTTACACTATCGCTAAAGCTTGATATTGGTAATGTACCTACTATATCTCGACGTGATATGTCAAGACATAAACATAAATAAATTGTTTGAAAGCTTAAAATTAAGCTTCTCATTTATTAAATCTCAAGTTTTATGTTTAAGTTTTTTATATGATTTTTTTTTTATAGAAAAAACAATTCTTATTACCCAACATACAAACAAATCTTTCATAAATGCTAAATTTTTTATTGATTGTGAATGAACCCATCTAAGAGCTTTACATTCTGGAGAACAAGCCTTTAAAGGACTAATTAAAAATCCTAATGCTGTTTTGGGTGTACACAAATATATGTATATATGAGGTATTGTGAAATGTAATGTAGAACAAAATATAAATAAAATTGCACTACCAAAATCAAATTTATTTATCATTTGTTGTAATATATTTTATCTAATTGTAGTCTTAAGCAATTTGTGTCAATCGTATTTGTATATTTTTTGTTTCATTACCTGGATTTATACCTTCCGGTTTACGGATTTCGAGCCCATCAATGTCCTCCCCTGAATAGCTTGCTACTTCATAATCAGGCCAAATTATTCGAATCCAATAATCACATTCATATTTATCTCCATTTCCTTCTTTAAAAGAATCACCTGTCAGACTTTGAGTCGGGTCAGTTAGTCGTTCGCCGACGAGATTATCAACTGTTTGAACCTTACATGCCCATCTTTGATAATAAACATAATTACCATGTAAATTATGAGTAACTACATGATCCGGTCCAGTTGATAAACTAGTCGTAACATTACCATCTTCTTCTGAAAAATAACTACCATCTTGGTTATTGATTTTATTTGGAGTTATGTGTGGTCCTGGTATTTGTAATAAACCCTTTTTATTTTTAGAAAAATTTATTATTGGTGCAACATTTTCTGTACCAGAAGAATCCCAAGCAGTCCATCCATAATTCAATAGTGAAGATGGTATAAATTTACTTGAGTTTGAGTCATTTTTTGTAATTCCGCCAATTTTAGAATCACCATTATCTACCATATCTTTGTCATATACTTCCAGATTTCCAGACCCATCTAAAGCCCCCTTTTTATTGTCTATTGTATAATTATACCATCTTCCAAGATTAATATTCATACAAAACGCTATATATTTTTTGTCATAAGGAGTACTTGCTTCGTACTTTATATCTTGGATTAATTCAATTCTAACGTGCATTCTATATTCGGGACCGGTATCATAAATATTTCTATGTCCAAAATATTCGTTACAATATTTACTCAAATTAAAGTCATAATAATTAAAATTACCTTGAGCTATAAAAGGAGTCTCACTTATTGACTCTAATAAAGGAATACTATTTTCATGTGCATTTATTACACCAGAATCGTCCAAAATACCTGTACTTAGATGATTATTACCCCATCCAACAGGATATAACCTAAAATTATTTGGTACATAAACTTTACTATCAGGTAATGCATTATGATCAGGCTTGTTTGAAGACCAACCTTCCTGCTTATGTTCTATTTTTGGATTTTGATTTATATGTATTCCTTCATTTGAAATGTTAAAACCATAGAATTCGGAGGTTCCCGTCTTTCTGTCTGTATTGTAATTGTTGTCTTCATTAGTTTGAAGCCAAGTTTCATAATTATCAGGTGTGTCTTTACTACTAGTATTGGTATATTTGAAATCTTTAAAGGAAAGTAAGTTTGATTTTAATTCACAAATTGAATCCTCATTTGTTTCAGAAAAAGAAGTCAATACAATACTATTATTATTAATACATAAATCATCGATAACATTACCATCGATTTCTTGTAGATTAAACTTAATTTCATCTGGTTGAATTAGACATGATTTATGTTTTACATCTACACTTTCAAGTTCGATAGTCGGAACCGGTACACCATTTTCCTCGATGTCCAATGATAATTCCAATTTTTGACTAATTTCCGATCCATGATTAAGTATTTTTATTTTATTGTATTCTAAACTGGTATTTGCATATAAGTGGGAAACATCTCCTACTTTATTGAAAATAACAATACCAGCAGGAAGAGAATCAGAATCAGAATTATCATCATTACCATCATTACCTTTGTCTCTTCCAAAAAAAAATTGCTTATTTGTAGCAAAATGTGTTTGATCCGATGGACCAGCCATCGCTTCGGATTTGAGTGACGGAAAGTAAGTCACTTTTCCATCAATGTCTTTATAAGAATTGTCCTCTATTTTCAACTCGTCAGCAGTATAAAAAGCCTTAAATAAATAACTTAAATAATTCCCAACATAGTCTGGTTCTTTATATTTATCATTTCTATTATCAATTATTCCCCCCTGATTGATAATTGACATAGCCGCTTTAACAGAATTATTCATTTTATCTATTTCAATGGTTTCTTCTTGACCAGTAGTTTTTTCAGTATAAACGATCTTAGCTCTATCAGAATTTCCCCAATTTAAATCACTACTATCAACTTTTTGTCTATCATTTGATAAATTTAATCTGACGGTTTGTGCCCAACGCATAACTTACTTTTAACTATTTTTTTATTATTAATAACGCGTATTTGTTACTTTGGTAATAGTTGGTTTTCTTTTACTTGGTATTAATCTTGAAGGTAAAGTCTCAATTTCATTATCCATACTATTTAATACAGATAATAGCCAATCTCTATTGGTAATTTGTAAATTATTTGGATGAAATGGTAATCTTAATATTGGACAAAGATCAGTTTTAAAAAATATTCTTAATCTACCATTTGATGGAATGCTTCCATTACGTATTTTATCAACTATTTCATCAGAAAAAATAATAACTATGTCCGATGTATATTTAATTTTTTGAGTTAAACTTTCTTTTGTTTGTTTGAATTTATAATGTTTTTGGATTGTTCTATCCTCAATTATAATACCATATTCGTTGATTAAAGGCTCATCTACATAAAAAATAATCTTAATAGTTAAAAAATTATTTCCATTATTCTGAATTTTTATATATTCTTTCCATGAATCGGGTTCAAGTATTGAATCGTTAATTATTGAAGAACCAATCATATTACAAAATTCTGTTTGCATTTTGGAAAAATTATTGTATTTACTAATAATAATATTTTGTAGGTGTTTCTGCCCATATGAAACAATATTATTATTGGTTATAGGTATAGAACATAAATCAGAAAATAACGTATATATATCCTCAAACAATTTCAATGAATTTTTTATATAAGTATTGAAAGACATTACCCTAAAATATATTATTTTTATGTGATTTAAGTATTAACTCATTAGTATTAATAAATGGGTATTCCAAGTTTTTACAAATATATTAAAAATGCTTATAAAGATGGTATTGGTTTGTCAAATACATGTCCTAATAACGTAAAAAGATTGTATCTTGATTTTAATGGTATTATACATACTTGTAAGGAACCCGTTTTATCTGAAAATGGAACCGAAAAGGATATTATAGACGCTGTATTAAAATATGTTGAGCATATGATATTAACAATTAATCCATCTGAATTATTATTTATTGCTGTTGATGGTGTTGCTCCTAGAGCTAAAATGGAACAACAAAGAAAACGTAGATATAAATCATGTCAAGATGCGGCACTAGAACCTAAAAAAGAAGAATCGCCAAAAAAGAAAAAATGGGATTCAAATGCAATTACACCTGGAACCAGATTTATGTCAAATATGGACAGGGAATTATATAAATCAAAATATTTAAAAGAATTATCTAATAAAATTAGCATTATAATTTCAAATTCAAGTAGTCCAGGTGAAGGTGAGCAAAAAATTTTTAGACATATTCGTTCCACAGATGATGATGATGATAATGATGATGGCATAAATGTTATTCATGGATTAGATGCTGATCTATTTATGTTAAGTTTATTAGCATTGCCGAAACAAATATATTTATACAGAGAATTCGATTTAAAACCTAGTTATGTATGTATTAATACTTTAGCAAATCGTTTGAAAAAAAGGGATAAAATTATGTATACAAAAGACTATGTTTTAATGTCATTTCTTATGGGCAATGATTTTATACCAAAATTATATGCATTGAATTTAAGACAAAATGCTTTAGACATCGTTTTAGATTTATATGAAAAATTAAATGAAAAACTGGTAGTTAAAAATAAAATTCAGAAAAAAACTTTGTTAAATATTTTAAAAGAATTATCCGAAAAAGAAGATGAATTAGTTAAAAATAGAGCCGAAACGACTGTTTATAAAAAGTTAGTAAAACATGGACATTCACCACAAGATCGTTTTCATCATTGGCCAGATTATCATAGAAATCTTGAAATACAAATAAATTTTGGAAATCCTGGATGGAGAGAACGTTATTATCAAATTGCATGTGAAATTGATAACTTAGAAGAAAATTATCATATTGTTGAAAACATGTGTAAACAATATGTAAATGGACTTGCGTGGAATTTTGATTATTATACTTCAAAAGATCCTGTAAAATATTGTGACCAATCGTGGTATTATCCGTATCTTCATGCCCCTCTTTTAGAAGATATTGTTAAATACTTAGAAAACAATGATATTCAAATTCCAAAATCAAAAAAACAATATACATCTCTTGAACAACTTGCTATTGTTTTACCTCCTCAAAGTCGATTTTTATTACCTTGTTCTTGGCGTAGTTATGTTTTACATGAAAAAAAACAATATCCATGGAGATTCAAACTTGATCCAATTGGTTGTATATTTCGATGGGAATGTGCCCCGATATTACCACAATTTAATGAAGATTTTTTAAAAGTTTTAAAAGAAAATTGTGAATTAACGGTTCATGAAGAAAAACGAAAGAAAAAACATAATGATTTTTTGTTAACTAATGATTCATGATGAACCAGGAGGGCTGGATTACAATACCTTCATTAAAATATTCTCATTTGCACATTTTTGAGGATTAGTTTTCGCAAGATTTTCTAAATTAGAACCAAAAACTTCTCTATGCTGAAAAAATGTAATGTCTTTTGTTGAATATGCCTTAAACATTTTGTTTTGTATTAAAGATCCTATCATTTTATCACCAGGCAGTTCTTTCATTTTTGATGTATTTTGTACTATTTTTTCTGCAGCGTTCCTTCTCATTGCTATTGCTGTCCTACATAAAGGTCTATTTGGTATAGACCAATATTCATTTATAGATTCTTCTTTTGAACAAAAATCATAACATTTACTGAAATTTAAATATTCCCAATCTTTTGGAATATTCTGTATAATAGGAGTTATTTTTCTATTAAAATCACTTACATTTTTATAAGTATCATTACGCAAATCATCTTCAAAAACTAACAAACTTTTACTGTTTGAATTTAAAAAAGCTTTATACACCGACATTGCTGAATAATGACAACACAATCTACCAACATTTAAATAACTACTATAATCTTTATCAAGAAAACCCATTTTTATGAAATCTTCATGACTATAATCTTTCTTTAAGAAAGCATCAAAAAAATGTACGTTTTTTATACCCCATTTTCTAAAGGTTTCTATTATTGATTTTTTTCTCTCCGGAATACAAATACACACAATCATATCAAAATAATTATCTAATACGTTATGTTCATTCAAACTAAACGATTCTATTCTATTATTACTAATCTTTACTACAAAATATGAAACAAATACTAATATCAAAATACATATTGCCACACCAGTAAATTCATTTGATAACATGATATTAGTAATTATATTTTTTATTTCGAGATTAATAAATTTTATCCATAGCATAGTCAACAATTCTACAAATTTGGATCAAATTAATGTTCTGTTTTATTGTAACTTCTTACAATTTCTTCAATTTCTTTAAATCTTTCACATTTATTCCTTTTTCGTATAACATTTTTTTTGTCTGTGAACGTAGTTTTACATATGGACCCATTACAAATAATCGTTTTACTACATTATGACCACCTTCCTTGAATTCAATTTTTATTTTTCTCATCTTATTGTAGTATTCCCGACTTTCATACATATTAATAATCGTTAATACTGTATTTATTGAACTACCAGTATATTTATTCATTTGTGTCAATAAATCTTGTCTAATATTACTTTTTTTTAATATTCTATTTGCTAAATTCGAAATTAGTTCCTCATATAATTTACACATTTGCGGTACTTTTGTATGAGGCATATATAACCATATATCTTTATAAACTCGAAGTGGACATTTATAATGTTTTAGTACACTTTTTACTTCTTCGTTCAATGAAATAATACTATTTTCGGAATACATTTTTCATCAATATAAATCTTTTTACTAAGATTTTACAATCATTTTTATAAAAATGATTAAATCTATATTGATTTATTAAAAATATATGAACCACTATATATTAACTGGATATCAAACACAACATACTAACACATACCCATGTGTTAAAATTTATGGAATTTATAATAATCTGAATTCTGCCATTGATGAAATTACTAACTATACATACCAAAATATTGAAATTAATGAACAAGAAGGTTCAAACACTATTTCTGGTAATGGTTATATTTTATGGATTAAAAAAATTCCATGTAATCACGATTTGTGGAATATGAATGGAACTTGTGTCAATAATTGTAATACTATTAAAATTAAGGTTATTACTAATTCATCAAAAATACCTTATGAACCAACTGAATATGGCACTAAAATTACTATTCCAACTTAAACCCATGTTTAACAACATAATTTATTATTTCCTAATAAATTATTTCTAATTGGCGATTCATTTATTATTCTATACAAAATAAACCATATATTTTCGGTTGTATGTGAATCATTACATAAGTTCGCAAGTGTCTTTAAATATTCGTATGTCAAATTATCTTTTTCTTCATGGTATTTTAGGGAGCAAATACATAATGAATTTACAGAATAAGACTGTGCATATAATTCGTTTGTCACTTCGTAAACATTTGATTTTTTTAGAACTCTATCAAATAATTTTACATAATCCAGACTATTTAGAGGATCTATTTGGAAAAAATCAGTGTCAAATATACGACCAGTCATCAAATATAAATATTGCATTGTTGAAACCATTTTTCTCATATCACGATCAACATTTTTAAAGATATTTCTCAATGATTTCTCATTATATTCTGTATTTTCATTGATACAAATATTTTTTATATAATCTTTTGCCATTTCAAATGTTAATGCATTATACGCTATTGTTACACAATTCCTTACAATAAATTCAGAAACTCTTTCTATTCTATTACAAATAAACAAAAATATTATATTTCTATCACCATCACCCCTACTTATATCTCTTGTCAAAGGCCTTATAAAAATTTTTTGTTCTATTATTCTTATAGAATCTACTTCGTCAACTAATACAAATCTTTGTTTACAAGTTGTTTTTTGCATTGAAAATAGTGTCAATTTTCGCATCAATTGTTGAGTTGTTCCAGATGCTCTTGCTTTTGCATCCAATATTAATTTTGAATCCTTTGGTACGTTCTTTAGTAATACTCTCACTGCTGTACTCTTTCCAGTTCCAGATGGACCATGTAACAATAAGTTTTTTGATTCAGAACCATATTTCAAAACTTGCTCGAATTCTAATACATTTCCACAAACCTGTTTTGACGTTTCTGGTCTATATTTCTCAGTCCATGGTATGACATTCATTAGTCTTTATAATTTGAGTCTTACTTAACCCAAGTTTAAAACCTATTTATCCATTCAAAGTGTAGGTCTCCATCAAATGATAAATAAACCTACTTGCTATTGTTTAATCTAATAATACCAAAATAGAATGTTTAAATTTTTTATTTACTTTTTTTGTATTGCAAAACTTACAGTTAATTCTAATAATATTACTCGCCCATATAAACCAAGAACATTTACACGTATTAATAAAGGTTTAGTTGAAGAAGTGCTCTATTTTTTTCTTATTGAAAACGATATAAATAATTGTTATATGTTTTTAGAAGAACATAATCACCTAATTCTTAAATGCTTAGGTGATCGTTTTGTTCGTAAACAACTTTTTGAAGTTGATATTATCGTTAAAAAGGAATTTTTAAGCAATATTAAGCGGTAAATGTATAGAATTATTTAATACTATTAGTCAAAAATTGAAATGAATTCACACAAAAATTGCCCAATATGTTTAGAAGAAAATAACATAGAAAAAGAATTATTCTTTATTACTTTAGATTGTAATCATAGTCTTTGTGAATATTGCTATTTAAAATGGCATATTCAAAATTCTAATCCACGCTGTGTTATTTGTAGACAAATTGTTACAAATAATCAAATTGAATCTGAATCTACAAATAGCGATACAATTGGTGAATCGCAAATTCAAGATGACCATATATATATGACTTATTATGCTCTTTGTATTCTTTTAGTATTAACTTCTTTTATTTCTATTACTACCATTGTTTTTGTTAAAAAAGGACCAATATATTGTATTTCAATTATATTTTTTGTAACAATTGGAATAACCTCTTTATTTTCTATTGATTATATGTGTTTGAATTGGATTTACAGACGAAGATCTGTTAATTCAATATCTCATTAATATTAAATATTATATACAATAATTTATTATGGATAAAGACATAGAACAATTCGGTGGAACTTTCATTATTGATGTTAAAGCGGATACTAAATTTCAGAACGAATTAACAATTTTTTCATCAAAATTAGGGGATTTCTTGTTGAATGACCTAATTTTTGAAGATAATTTATTTAACAACAACAACCACCTCGGAAATAACGATAAAAAACTTCACCAATCTGATAAACATAATAACCATATATTTGATATTGATACCGCTCATGATGGAATTAATCCACATAAACGTGCATCAGCGAATTTGGAAAATAACTTAGTAAAGGATGAGGAATATACAAACAAAATTCGGACCAGTTCTGTAATAATCCCGCGTACAGATTTAATAAATATAGATAATTCCTACTCTATTATAAAAGATGCTGGACCAGGTTCTGTATTATTATCACTATCTAATTTGATTGATTCTGCTGGAACTCCAGACTTTAATAAATATAAAGAATTAAAAGGAACCGACTACGATTTGAATGCTAATGGCGATTGTCTCAGGGTACTTAAGACGTTTTTAAATGACGACTCATTAAAAAAATTACCACGTAATTTTACACTAGACGATAATGCATGTGCTGATACAGACTCATCCATTTCAAGAGCTGATTTAAAATTATATCAATTTATTCAGGAAAAAAATTTTTTCAATTTTAAAATGTTATGGGAAGACGCGGCCGACGGCAGCCCCGAGAAAGATTTATTCGGACACTACACAACGCTTAAAACAGATCCTAAATTTAAAAATCTTTATTTGATGAATTTCATTTGGCAAACGAATTTGTATTATTGTATAAAAAAATGTATAGAGCCTAAAGGCACAGGACCTGAGGATAATAACAAATCAAGATATAGTAAAGGGTTAGGATTTTTGAATAGGATTGTATTTTCAGAATTTGAAAAAAACAAAACTTCAATGACTCCAATTTTTAGTATGAATGGTAGTTATAGGCCCTCAGATAGGAATAACAGTAGGACTACACTTTTGGAACATATATCTGATGTGTTTTTACATCGTTTTTATACAGAAAAATACATAACTGATGAGGATTATGACAGATATATATATCAAAAAAACAACAAAATGCAAGGTAGTAATACTTTTTTAGTAAGTCAATCTGCAATTGCTAAAGGTATTAAAGCTTTATTATCTAAGAATCCAGACTTTTCCGGAAATGCCAAATTTTTATCCAGTAATATTCAAAGTCGTAGTGGAGAAGGTACTGTTTTAAATGCTGATTTTACTATAACAAGTCTAATAAATATATATTTTGGATATTGGAATTTTGACAAAGGACGACCCAGGAAAGATTTCTTCCCTTATTTAGATAATGCTGTTTTTATGTTAAGAATGTTAAAATTTATGGGCGATCGCTCACATATTGTAATCAGTAAACTTATTCAAAAAAGCGGTGATTTAAGAGACCATATTTTATTAACTCTTGATAGACCATTACAAGTATCTGTCGTAAAAGAAAATTTAAATGGACTTTTTAAGCTCCAAGCACAACATGATCTTATTTTTACCGATGAATCGAACGATCAATCTATTGTTAAGCCTTTTTCCACTTATAAATCATCACGCTTATTACTTTATGCACCAAATATGTTTTTTACTAATTTAGTTGACATTATTTCTGCAAATTTTGTATATACATTATTATGGGATTATTTAGCGTATGAAGGCGGAAATATTTCTGTGTTAAATACCGTTTTTTATATTTATATTGTAAATGATGAGGAAAATGTTCCAAAACGTGAATATAAAGCCACTGTAAAAATTAGGAATGGAAGGTATTCTACAGAAATGGCCAAAAATAACCCTAACCCTAAAGAAAATACTGAAAAAAGCAAGACTCTAAATGACTTTATTAAAAATTTTGCATTTACACCGAAAGGTTATACATGGGAATATTGGGATAGTCAAGATGATGTTTGGGGCAGAATGCAAGGAAATATAGGCTGTGGATTTGTTTCTAAATTTACTAAAGAGGGGGGCGTTTTAGCCAAGAGCCCTTATATTATATATATAACTGGTCAAGATAACATGGACATAGTGGATGCCGAGGTGCGCAGAAAGATGGATGATGCACTGAATAGCCGGCGCTGGCTTCGCGACGCGCATGTCCCTGACTACGTCCCGCCACGGGATACGTCGGTTCCAAGTAATGAGAATAGTGTACCAATTCAAAAACTAGCAAAAAAATTTTTTAATAAAGGCAATAATTGGTATAAAATGGGGGATATATTAAGAATAACCAACAGATTCAATAATACCCTTGGCGAAGACAACCCAACAGAAGAAAAAGTACTTATTGGTACAGTAATAAAAGAATCTCAACAAGAAATAGGGAAGCTTCTTGTAAACATTGATCATATTGATTATTATACTAATTTCGCAAACATGGCCAACAACTACGCCAGATATACAAATCTTCCACCCCCTATGAAAAAAACACCAAAAGAAGTAAATTTAAAGGATGAATCAACGCTTAATACGAATACTCAGACTACGGTGGAGGTTCGATATGATTATGCTTCAATATCAGATGTTATATCTGATTATACAAAAAATTTAACAAAATTTCTTGAAATTGATAGTAAAGAATTCTATTCAACTTTTAACTATGAGTATACACCAATCTTGGAAAAACTACTTAAAACTGATGTTTGCATAATGGATATTAGAAAAGATCTAAATTATCTTTTAAGTGCAAAGGATCACCCTCTGAGTATGTTTAATAACGAGGCGTTTCAGAGCATGGTTAGTTCAGGACCCCCGGATCTGCCATATGAGAAAAAAACGAATAATCCAGTTATAGGATTTTATTATCGAGTTTGTCAAAAAAATGAATTTTCAGCACCCAAAACACAGAAATATTTAAAAGTAGTTCTTGCTATATTGGACAGACTACAATTATTAAAAAAATATTCGGGACAAGAAGGAAATAAAGAAGATAATCATAGTCCCTTGATATTAAAGGAAAGGGCGTATGACGAATATATAAGATTAAAGCGAATATTAGCTCAAGATCTGACTTTAATACAATTGAATAATTCTTTGAATACAAAGTTTGTAAACGATGAGAAAGAGGTAGCTAATGAGGATGAAAACATTAATTACGTAAAGCTTGATTATGTTTCGCCGAAGAGCGTTGATGATATAGACGATTACATATTATTTGATGTACAAAAAATAATCAATAAATATTTTGTGACTCAGGGCGCAGTAAAAATGTACGCAAAAAATTGCTGGGATAATCATAAAAAAGTTTTGGGCGATTATCAATGTAAACATATGAGACGAGCAAATAAAACTGGAAATCTAAAAGCCACAAAAAAACATAAAGAAAGAGAAGAAACATTAAGGAATCTTAGAGAGGTTAGAAACAGACTATTTGAATCCAAATTATTTAGTAGTGAGGAAAATAATGAAGACCAAAATGAACAAACCCAAGAAATGGCAATAAAGTGTCACCCACCATGGCTTGAAGATAACATCTTGGAGGAATTTCTTAAAACTGTGGCAGACAGGGCTTACGAATTAGATCAATTTTTTGATATGACGCCCGGTCAACGAACCGAAGGCGGTAATATGGGTGGTCAATTTGGAGGCAACTCGTCTGATAATAATTTTCATATACATTTTTTTGATTTGATAAGTAAATTTTTTAATAAAGCTTTAGAAATTTATTACATTTTATTGTACTATAATAATGAATATAATAAGCGCTACGGGAATGAACCGAGTCCTGATTTTGCTGATTTATATACTGGATTTTTGGACATTTTAAATTCAAAATCAAAAAATCTAAAAACTGAAGGCCGCGAGCCGGAGGAATTATATAAAGGCCCCGCACAAGGCCTAGGCTCTCCAACAAAAGAAGTAACCCAAACCCAGACCACCCAACCGACGAGCCCCCTCGGGCAGAGCCCCGACTCTATCAGATCAGCAGATCAAGGTTTCCCCGAAAAGCCGCAACCACAAACACCACAAAGCTCCAAACCATATGAAGAATATCCTAGCTCACCAAGTGACCGCGGCACTCGTCCCAGCCCTGCGCCAGTGGCAACGCCAAGTCCCGGCACCGCAGCGAGTCTCGGCACCGCAGCGAGTCCCGGCACCGCAGCGAGTCCTGGCACCGCAGCGAGTCTCGGCACCGCAGCGAGTCCCGGATCGCTATCCACAATGCCGCAGACGCAACAACCACAACCACAACCACAACCACTATCTCCCGACCCTGAAGGTTGTGAAGGTTGGGAACTTGCTGAAGACGAACAATACAAACATATTGCATCCAAAACTAAGCAGGAACATAATCCATATACCACAATAGAAACCGATTTTAAAATATCATTTGATATTTTTGATAGTAATATATACAGCTTTCCCGATTTATTTGGTGACAATATATCGGATGACGATATATTCCATGAATCCACTGGATTAAGTACAATAGCACTGTTTCACATCTATATGCAAAAAAAAAGTAATAAAATAAAAAATATATTTGATAAAAACAACATTGTAAAAAATATTGAAATTAAGAATGTAAAAGATTTATCTAATTTCACTAATACATTATTGGATAGTGAACAGTTCTGTAATAATCAATATATATATATTTTGGAATATCTAATGAATATATATTTTGAAAAATTATATTTATCAATTCAAGCTAGTCCTCCTGAAGA
>MDSV01174062.1_pt1 | contig 26284 bp, 16 predicted proteins | sample 810851 | NCBI WGS metagenome assembly MDSV01 (sample SAMN05326640, study PRJNA326480) | marine metagenome | isolation source: seawater | place: Atlantic Ocean: North East | collected 2012
CTCGTGCACAGGACCGACGCCAGGGCGGCGGCGGCGCGAGCGGGCACCGCGAGCGGGGACGAGGAACCGCTCGACGCCGAGGGACTCCGAAGGAGCCGTGAGCTTCTGCTCTCGCCGCGCGCGCTGCTGGCGCGCCGCGCCGAGACGTACGACGCGCTCTTCGAGCTCTCGGACGGCGCGTGCGCGGTGGTTCGCGCGCGCGCGCAGGAGCTCCTCCGCGCGCTCCCCACGCGCGGCGACGTGCGCGACGAGCTCAGGGCGCTGCTCGACGCTCCGGGCGGACGCTCCGACTCGGGAGCCGACGCTCCGCGCGGACGCGAAGAGCGTCCGTTTTCGTTTCCAGAGGAGGAGGCGCGCTCGCGCCGCGAGCGCCTGCGCGCGGCGTTGTCTTCGTCGCCGTCGCGGGGCGCGTACGCGCTCCAGGCGCTGGACGGGCTCCTGACGCCTCCGGGCGTCTCCGTGGACGCCCTGCTGCGCGTGCGGGAGAGCGCGCGCGGCAGCGGCGGCGAGAGCTGCGCGGGCGACCGCGCGGACGCCTCCGAAGAAGACGTTCGCGAGTCTCGGGAGGCGGAGGAAGCGCGCACCTTCCGCGAGACGTTCGCGCGCCTCGGCTTCGCGCGCGACGTGCTGGCGCTTTTGCCGCGCGGCGTGGACGCGGCGGACGCGTCGCTGGACGACGCCGTGGTGGACGTCTCGAGCGCGCGCGCGGCGTGGCGCGACCCCGAGCTGAGGCGCGCGACGTGCGCCTCCGCGCTGAGCGTCCTCTCCGTGTCGCTCGCGCGTCCGCGGGCCGGGCCTCTTTCTTTTCCCAGTCATGCGGAGACGACGGAAACGACGACCGAGACGACCGAAACGGACGCCGCCGACGCTCGGAAGACGCCAGAGGAACGTTCGGAAGACGACGACGCGTCTTTCGCGTCGTTCGCCGCGGACGCGGCGCCTTCGCTCGCGACGCTCGCGCGCGCGTTTTCGGACGAGACGGCGGTTTCGGACGCGCGCGTCGACGCGACCGGCGCGGACGAGACCCTCGCGACCACCGCCGTGACGCTGTTCTTCAAGTGCGCGAGCGCGCGCGCGTCGTTCGAGCGCGAGGACACCGACGCGAAGGCGCTGCTGCGCGTTTCGTGTTTCCCGGCGACGCTGCGCGTTTTGCTGACGCGCGCGCGCGCCTGCGCCGTACGCCGCGCGTTCGCCGTGAGCACGCTCCGCGCCGTGCTGTGGTATCCACCCGCGGATGTGCCGATATCAGCTGCCGCGAGCCGCCGAAACAGCGGCCCTCGGGAGAAGCGCAAGAACCCGAAGGGATCCGCCGGGTGCTTCCGCGCCCCGCCCGGGTTTGCCGACGCGGTGCTCGCCGCGCTCGCTGACGCCGAGGCGCGGCCGGCGCGGTGCCGCGAGTACTTCCAGGTGCTCTCTGCGCTGCTGCGCCGCCAGGACGAGGACGATGCGCGGATGCCGAACGACCCTTCGTCTCAGGCTCTGAACGAAGAAGAACGCGAAGCGAACGCGAAGCTGGATGTCGCGGCGTCTGCGCTTTTCGCGCGAGAGACGGAGGCGCTGCGCATCGCGCCCCCGGAGATGGACAAAGAAGCGGAGCCCGACCCGCGCCTCCTCTCCCGTCTGGAGACTCTGCTCACGATCCTCGACCGCCTCGACCGACGCCTCGCCGATGCGCGCGCGCGCGCGGAAGTGGACGGTGCCGTCACGCGGCTCGCGCGCACGCTCCTGTATCGGTGCCTCTTCCCGGAAGCCGCGCCGTTGCTGCGCCCGGCGGAGGCGGCGCTCCGCGACGCGGGCGTCGAGCCGCGCGGCGGCGCGGCGGAGGATGACGAAGCGGCGCGGAACCCCGCGCCGGACGCCGCGGCGTCCGAGGACGACCCCGAAGACGCGTCGTTCGCCGCGCGCTTCGGGCTGCGCGTCGCGGACTTGCGAGTCACGGAGGCGCACCTCACGCCGGCGTGCGCGACACCGGCGACGCGCCGCGCCGCGTTCGCGCTGCTCGCGCGCCTCGCCGCCAGGCGCGCCGCCTCGGCAGATTTCGCCGCCGCCGCGCGCGACGCGGCGCTCGCCGGCGACGCCGAGGCGCCGGCGTCGCCGTGCGGCGAGGAGATCCTGGACACCGTCGCGGCGCTGCACCACTCCACGCACATGATGGACTTCGCGGGGCCTCGCCCTTTTGCCGGCGGCTTCGCGGCGCGCCCCGCGAACGGCTACGTCGGGCTGAAAAACGCGGGCGCGACGTGTTACATGAACGCGGTGTTCCAGCAGATGTTCGCGACGCCGCGTCTGCGAGACGCGATTCTCGCCGCGCCCGAAACCGACGCCGCCGACGTCGCCGACTCGGTGCTCCACCAGCTGCGCGCGACGTTCGCGGCGCTCGCGCTGAGCCGGCTGGACCACTTCGCGCCGCGCGGGTTCTGGCGCGCGTTCAAGGACTACGACGGCGAGCCCATCAACGTGCGCGAGCACCAGGACGGGCTGGAGTTTTTCGGGCGGCTGCAGGACATGGTGGACGCCGAGTACAAAAAAGCCGTCAAAAAAGCCGCCGGTCCCGACGCGACGCCTTCGGCGACGAAAGGCCCGGTGGAGACGGCGATGGGCGGCGCGTTCGTGAACCAGATCATCAGCAAGTCGTGTCCGCACCGCTCGGAGCGCGTGGAGGACTTCACGCACGTCTCAGTGGAGGTTCGGGGCAAGAAAGGGCTGGAGGAGTCGCTCGCGTCGTACGTCAGCGGCGAGCTCCTGGAGGCGGACAACCAGTGGTCGTGCGAGGCGTGCGGGGCGAAGCGCGACGCGGTGAAGCGCTCGTGCTTCCGCGCCCGCGCGCTGCCCGCCACGCTGTGCGTGCACCTGAAGCGCTTCGAGTTCGACTACGAGACTATGCAGAGGCACAAGATCAAGTCCCGCTTCGAGTTCCCCGAGACGCTGGACATGGCGCCCTACACCGTCGAGGCGCTCGAGTCGAACTCGGCGGACGAGGCGACGACGCGCGAAAAAATCGAGTACCGCCTCGCCGGAGTCGTCGTGCACTCGGGAACGGCTTTCGCGGGGCACTACTACTCGTACATCCGCGAGCGCGTGCCGCCTCCCGGGATCGCTGTGGACCTGCGCGACGAGCCGGACGTCGGAAGCAGGTGGCACTCGTTCGACGACCAGCGCGTCGAGCCGTACGACGTCTCCAACCTGGAGGCGGACGCGTTCGGGGGCACGTACCAGGTGGACGCGTCGACCCTGCGCGCCGTCGACGGCGAGGAGGACGACGTTTCGCCCCGCGCCGGCCGCAAGCGCTTCGACCGGCCGAACAGCGCGTACATGCTGTTTTACGACCGCGTCGTCTCGCGACCCGCGTGCGCGGGAAACGAAGGCGACGCGAACGAACCCGAACCCGTCGACGCCTCCGAGCCGGGGGGGGGACCCGACGATTCTGAAAGCCTGAAAGAACGGGGCCATCTCGCTTCGAGACGGCCCCGTTCCCGGGAGGCCCCGGAAACCCGGCGGGAAACCCGGGAGGCTCAGGCTCGTCTGCCCCCCTCGATCCCGGCGATGCCCACGTCGGCGCGGCGCGCGGTGATGGCCAAGAATCTGCGCTTCGCGTTCGAGTCCAACGCGAGCGCCGACGGCGAGTACTCCGGCTTCGTCGACGCGCTCGTGCGCGCGCTGGTGGAGCCCCTCGGGAAGCGCGAGAGCCGAGGCTTTGCAGACGCGGCGACGCGCGCCGAAAAGCGCCGCGCCGGCGCCGCGCCCGCCGGCGACCGCAGGAGGCGGCGCGCCTCCGCCGGCGCCGGCGAGAGCGTTTCCCGCGCCAAGAAAGCCGCGCGCGTGCGCGAGGCGGACACGCCCGGCGGCGACGAAGACGTCGCCGACGCCGTGCACGCGCCGACTTCGCCGCCGAGTTCCGATGACGACACCAGCGTCGTCGAGGGCGATGTCTCGAGAGATGATCCTCTCGAGACTACGGCGGCGCGGAGACTGAATACCCGTAGCACCGACGACGAGACCTCGACGTCTTCTCCGTCGGACGCGGCGCGCGCGACGCTAGGCGCGCGCTTCGCCTTGGCGTCTTTGTGCCGCGCGTGCCGCGGTTGCCGCGGCGAGATTGAGATGGACGCCCCCGACGCCGATTCGCTCCGCCGGTGGCGCGACGTCGCGACGGCTTTGGTGCGCGCCTCGCCCCCCGCGCGGCTGTGGACTCTGCGCTGGGCGCGCTCGCACCCGCGCGTGATCGAGTCGTTTCTGGGCGCGCCCGGCCCGAGCGCGGAGGCGCGCGAGGCGTTCTCCGCCGTCCTCGCCGCCGCCGTCGCCGCCGACGAAGAAGCCGCCTTTTTCGACGAGACCCGGAAGGAAGACGGCGACGACGCGTCTGACATGTCTCGCGCGGTGGACCACGTCGTGCGCGACGTCGCGCGCGCCGCCGGCGCTGCAGGCGACGCGAATGGCGACTCGAACCCGCGCGGACCCGTCTCCGCGTGGTACTTCCGCGTGCTCGCCGCGTACGCGCGCGCGGAAGCCGCCGCCGCGCGCGCGCGCGAAAAAGGCGAAAAGGACGCCGACGAGAGTCTCCGCGCGCGAATCGAGCGCCTTTCGCGGCTGGACGTGCTCGAGCCGCTCATCTCGTGCGCGCGCGCGCTCGGGACGCGCGCCGGTCGCCGCCGCGAGCTGGGCCAGCCAAAAACGGCGAAGCTTTTGAGACGCGGGCGCGGCGATCAAGCCGAGGAGCCGTCGGACGCGGCTTTGTTTCCGAGCGGCGCGGCGGGCGCGCGGTCGCGCCACGAGACCGTCTCCGCGGTGTGGCTGCTCGCCTGCGCCATGCTGCGCGCGTGCGACACCACGCGGGTGCGGCGCGTCTTCGCGCACCAGTGCGCGTCGCGCGCGGCGCAGTTTCTCGGGACTTCTCTGGGCGCCGGCGCGGCTGGCGCCGGCGGGTACGGGTTCGGGTTCCGCGTCGCGGACCTGGAGAACGACCGGAGTGCGCCGAACGCGTCGGCGCGGCGCGCGTCGGCGGATTCGGACCTCGACGAGGACGAGACGACGCTGGCGGCGATCGCGGCGGAGGCGCCGAGCCCGTACGCGCTTTTTCTGACTGACCGTTCGGCCGAGACCCAGACGTCGTCTGAACCGCGCGTTTCCCTCTCTCTGGGCGCGTTTTACGCGATGTTCGATTTCACCTTCACGCGCGCGCTCGCCAAGACGGCGGCGGAGCCCGGATGGCACGCCGCCGGCGTCGGCGCGCGCGACGCGCTGCGCCACATCTGCTGGCTCTGGGAGGCGGTGAGCTACGCGGCGTGCGTGAGCGTTTTGGAGCGCCTGGACGCCGCCGAGCACCCCGAGGACGTCGCCGGCGCGCTCCGCGTCTGCGAGGCGCTCCTGCGCGTGGAGGACGCGCTGGCGCCGACGCGGAGCGGGTTCGTGCTGGAGGGGCGCGCGTTCGGGCGCGGGAGCGAGAGGGGCCGCCTCTCGCCGAACGAAATCGGCGCGACGGGCGAAAGTCCTCCCGACGACGTCGGCCCCGTATCGCCGTACCTGCGGGTCGCAGTGTCCCAGGCCACCGACCGCCGCCCGGAGGACTTCCCCTCGGGCGTCATCGAGCAGGCTGCTTTCGAGGTGTGCGCCGCGCCCAAGCGCCTCCTCGTCGCGCGCTTCCTCGTGCGGCTGGCCGAGGAGGGCGGCGCCGTCGCGGCGCGCGCGGCGGCTTCGCTGCGCGCGCAGCGCGACGATTTCGGGTACGTCGTCGGCGCGCTCTCGGACGAGTCGGCGGACGCGCACCCCGCGCGCGCGCCGCGGGAGGCGGAGGAGGAGCCTCCTCCGCCGGGAGGGCTCGGCTCTGCCGGGCGAAGCGCGTCGTACGACGAGACGCTGGACGACCCCGCGACGGTGCTCGCGCGCGCCGAGGCGGCGCTGGCGCGCGCGCGGGCGGCGCGTGACGACGGAGCGGACGCGTGAGCGCGCGAGCTTTTACTCGTAAGGCTTTTACTCGCGAGAGCGCGAGGACGACGTATGTTTTTTCGATCGACGTTTCGATTCTTTTCGCGGCGGTCGCGCGAATCGCGACGCTTCTACGCCACCTGTACAGGATCGAATCTCGCGCTTCGTCGCGTCGATGAGCGGCGTTCGTGGCGTTCGTCCGTCTCCGCGGAAAAAGGACGGTCGGTCCTTTCGTTCCGCTCCGCTCGCCGGTACCGTCAGTCGCGTCGAGAGCGCGCTCGTCAATACCCGCCGTCGTACTCGTCCACGAGGCTCGCCGAGTGCCGCACCACCGCCTTCCCCAGCGCGTTGATCCACGCCTCTTTTTCCTTGGCGGAGTCCGCGACGAAGTACACCGTGTCCGTCCGGCTGCTCAGCTCGAACGCGTGCTGCTTGTTAAGCGTGTCCTCCGCGCCCTTCACGGACAAACACCGGCTCACGTCCACCACGCCGCGCGTCTGCGAACTCGCTGTCACCGCCGCGTCGGCGAACCAAAACAACTTTCCGCCTTTCAACACGAACCACCTCCGGCGCCACGTCTTGACGACGTCGCCCTGCTTCATGAGCCACCCCGCGCGTTCGGGCTCGTGCCAGAACTCGACGCCGCCGGTGTCGTGCGACGCGCCCAACCCGAAACTCGCCAGGATGTTGTGAAGGGGGTTCTGCATCTTTTTCTCTTTTCGGTGAAGGCGAACCTTTCGCGTCTTTAAAAGGTCCCGAGGCTCACGCTCTCGTCGCTTTTTTTCCGGCGCGCCGTGCGGCGTTTCTCGCTTGCGTCGCGGCGAGCGTGGCGGGCCAGTCCTCGTGCGGGACGACGTTGATCACCTTCTTGCCTGGCTTGTGTTTGTCGTGCGCGTCCGTGAAGTGCACGCGGCCGGCGATGAGCGAGTACACGGTGTGGTCCACGCCGATCCCGCAGTTGGCGCCGCACCACCACTTGGTGCCCCGCTGCCGCGCGATGATGGCGCCCGGCCGCACGTGCTCGCCGCCGTACTTCTTGATCCCCAGGAACTTGGGGTTGGAGTCGCGCCCGTTCGAGGAAGACCCGCCCTGCTTCTTCGAGGCGAAGCGCACGGAGACGAGCGAGAACGCCGACTGCGTCGCGCGCGAGGTCTCGGGGAGGCCTGCGCGCGCGCCGGCGGAACGGAGGGGGAAGGGGGGCGCGGACGAGGGTCAGCGTCGAGGCGCGCGAGACGGCGTGGATATCCCGAGGCCGCGGGAGGCGAGATCAGGGAGCGCGCGGCGGTCGGTGCGCACCTTGCGTCGCCGCCGCGAGCGAGGAGGTTAGCGTGCCGCGGCCGAGCGCCTGGCGCAGGCTTTGCATCTCCCGCGCGAGGAAGAGTGGCTGCGTGATCAGGGGAGGTGACGAAACTGTAAGTCGTAGTTCGCCGCAGCGCGGCCTGGTCAGACGCGATAATTTCGACCGGGTCGAAAAGGCCCGAGGCAACAACGAGGCGCTCACTCGGCGTTCCGCGTCGCCGCGTCGGGAGCCATGGCTTCCATCCCGCGGATAGGCGAGGACGACGCGTACGACGAAGAGGAAGGTCTCCACCCGGTGTGGCTGGCGAGCAACTACCTGCGGCGCAGGAAGTACGACGAGTGCATCGCCATATGCACGGACATCTTGGCGAAGAACCCGTACGACCAGGTGCGTGCGACCTTCACGGACCGTCCGATTGCCGTTTTCCTCGCCTCTCTGACCTCCACCCCGCGTCTCCCCCACCCCAGGCCGTGTGGTACTTAAAGTGCCGCGCGCTGACGCTCAAGAACTGGATCGACGACGCCGAGGTGGAGGAAGAGGTACGCCGATCGGTCCCGGGACGGGCGCCTCCCGCGCGCGAGATCCCGCGAACGCCTTCGGTCGCCGTCGCGTCGCGTTCAACGGGAAGACGAAAAGAACCGAGCGCGAAGACGAAAACGTAAAACGTCGAGACGAGACGAACATTGACCGAACATCTCCCTCTTTCGCTCGTCCTTCTCCAGGGCGTGGCTGACCTGCTGCTGGACGAGAACGCCACCGCGCAGACCCCGCGCCCCGGGACGTCCCTGGCGCGCCCGGGCACGTCGCGCGGCGGCCCCGACGCGGGCGTGCGGCCGACCACGCGGGGCGGCCGCCCGGTGACCGGGTTCGCGCGTCCCGGGACGGGTGCGGGTAGACCCGGCACGAAGTCTCGGGGCGGCGACGAGTCCGTCGAGGGTGCGCTTCGCGGCGGTCGCCCGGGCACGTCGCGGCCGGTCACGTCGGGGGGTCGCGCGGTGCGCGTGGGCACGGCGAGCATGCTCGCCGAGCCCGGCGGCCCCTTCGTGGATCTCGAAAAGCTGGATCTGCGCAAGTACGCGGCGCGTCCGGCGCTGGCGCGCGCGCTGTGCGACTACATGCTGTACCACGACCGCAACCCGCGCAAGGCGGTGGAGCTGTGCTCGCTGGCGACCGTGCGCGCATCGTTCAAGGACTGGTGGTGGAAGGAGCGGCTGGGCAAGTCGTACTACCAGCTCGGTTTGCTTCGCGACGCCGAGAAGCAGTTCAAATCGAGCCTGAACGATTGTCCGACGGTGAGCGCCACTGCGCAGCTCGCCAAAGTGCACATCCGGCACGACCAGCCCTTCGCCGCGGTGGCGGTGTACGAGAAGGGGGCGGCGCAATTCCCAGGGGAGACGTCCATGCTGCTGGGGCAGGCGCGCATCTGCGACGCGCTCGGCGAGCTGGACGAGGGTGTCGAGCTGTACAAGCAGACGCTGCGGTGGGACGCGAGCAACGTGGAAGCCGTGGCGTGCCTCGCGTCGCACCACTTCTACAGCGACCAGCCCGAGATGGCGCTGAGGCACTACCGGCGTTTGTTGCAGATGGGCGTGAACTCCACCGAGCTGTGGAACAACGTCGGGCTGTGCTGCTTCTTCGCGAGCCAGTACGACATGACGCTGCACTGCTTCGACCATGCGCTGCAGCTGGCGACGGACGACTCCATGGCGGATGTGTGGTTCAACGTCGGCCACGTAGCCATAGGGGTCGGCGACCTGGACATGGCGCACCAGGCGTTCGAGATCGCGCTCGGCGTGGAGAGCACGCACGCGGAGAGTTTCAACAACTTGGGCGTGCTGGAGTCGCGGAGGGGCAACGTCGAGAGCGCGCGCGCCAACTTCGCCGCCGCCGCCGCCAACGCCGAGTGGGCGCACGAGCCGTTTTACAACCACGCGCTGGTCGCGTTTCGGCAGGGCGATTTCCAGGAGGCGTTCGAGCGCGTGGAGAAGGCGCTGGAGGCGTTCCCGGAACACGCCGAAGGCTTGGAGTTGCGAAAACAGCTGGTCAAACAGTTCACGGTGTTGTGACAGCACGTAGTAGTAGCGAACGCGCGCGAACGCGTCGTTTTTGCAGAGCGCGGCGCGCGGGCGGGGTCGCAGGTTCGTCGGTTTCGTCGGTTTCGGGTTTCTCGTCGCCGCGACGCCCGAACATTCCTACGCGGACTTCTCTCAAACGTATATGCTATGCTAATGATATATAGTCTAGGCTCAGCACTCGTACCCCAACACCACAAAATCATCGGCGAATATGCGACACGCCTGCTCCTTCAACTCGGGTGAGTACATCTCCGGGTATTTCCGCCCCGCGGGGGGCTCGTACGGGCAGGTACCCCCCACCATCTCGTCACACGACAGCGAACCGCACTGGTAGAAACACGGCTGAGGCTCGGCGCCGCCAGGGATCCGTCCCCATGTTTTCCCGTCCAACGTATGCGCGTACTTCAGGCCGAAGTTCTCGATGAAGGACGGGTACCACTTGGACTCCTCCTCCGTCTTCAGGATCGTCAGCTCACTCTCGATGTCGAAGCCGCAACCGAGCCACGCCTGCGGAACGAAGTGGTTGAACCAGCTGTCGCCCACGCGCTTCACTCGCTTCTTCGTGAACGCGGGCGACTTCGTGAACGCGTGGTCCAGCCAGTCCAAAAATCCCCCAAAGCTTGGCTCGTTGCAGAGGTTACGTCGATGCCAGTCCGCCTTGAGAGACTCGAAGGACTCGCTCATCTCCTCCTTTGACACCGAATCCTGGTCGCTGTCAAAAAACATGGCTTCCAAATACTTCATCACGTAGTCGCACTCGCACTCGTCGGCGTCGACGCCCTTGTTATCGCACAGGATTTTGCCGCTGTACCCGCTATAAAGCCTATCGAGTGGGTCCCTGGTCAAAAAGTACTGATCCTTCTTGTCCAGCGTGTGGTGCGAAGGCGCCGGTAAGGTGAGCGCGTCGTGCGCGGCGGCGACACCGTTGAATCCATCGTTGTACTTTGCAACCACCGCCGGGTTGCTGCTCGATTTACCCCGGATGTTCTCGATCTCCCCGGGATGATACCCTGCCAGGAGCAGCAGCCCCATCGACGTGCTCCACACCTTCGGCGAGAGACAAAGCATCGACACCTTGCCCTTGTGTTCGCCTGCTGGGGCGGCGTAGTAGATGGGCACGTTATCGTTCATGTGTTGGTGCTGCTCGGCGTTTGGTCGCGACAGATCGGCGACTCGCTGGGGGCTCGAGTTCTTGTGGGACTTCTCGTGGTGATGGTGGCCTCCCAGGTTGGGAGATGCGACGTCAAGCGGTACGGTGGCGTCGCCGCGCGCGCGAACGAGCGCCAGCCCGGCGAGGGCGGCGAGGGCGAGGACCGCCGCGAGGATAGCGGCGTGGCGCCGCTGAAAGATCTTGAGGGGAGGACTCCGACCCGTGTGAGGAAGAAGCGGGGTTTCCTCCGAGGTGGGGGGCGACGAGCCCGCGGTCGCCCCACATGACGCCGCGGTATCGTGCGCGCTCTTTTCATGATGAGAGGTTCGCGACATGTCTCCTGTGCCGTGAGCCCAGCTCACGGTGTCGCGAGCCACTGAACGAACTGTAGTGTGTTCGACACCAAAGTTCTACGTAGTATACACGATAGTTCCGTGAACTGGACTTCGCGGCTCGACCTCGCGGCTCGCCCGCGGCTCTTCTCAAGCCGAAATCAGGGGAGTCCCGAGGCTGATGGGGTTGCCGAAAACGGGTTTCGTCCGGCGCGCATTTCCCGTCGCGCGGGGACGGCGCGATGGGTCTGGAAGACGACGGTAAGGGCAAGTACGTGACGCTCGTGAGCGCGGATGGGTTCGAGTACGTCGTGGACTACGAGGCGGCCTGCGTCTCGAAGATGATCAAGAACCTCATGACCTCCGCGGGCGGGTTCAGCGAGCTCGAGTCGAACACAATCACCTTCCCCGAGATCTCGGGGCGGTGTCTGGAGAGGGTGTGTCAGTACTTCTACTACAAGTTGAGGCACGCGAACAGCAAGGACAAGCTCCCGCAGTTCCCTTTGCCGCCTGAGATGGCCCTCGAGCTCCTGATGGCCGCCAACTACCTCGACGTGTGAGACGCGCGGGGCACGACGCGCACGCGAGGATCGCGTTTGTACTCGGTCAGTTTCTGAGAAAAAAAAAACCGTCGACTCGCGACGCGCGCGCGGGTCCGTCCGCGCGCGTTCACCGCCGCGACTTTTCGATCGCGCTCAGGTCCGCGAGCGTCGCCTCGCACGTCGCGTACGTGGTCCCGTCCGCTGGGTCCGTGATCGTGGCCTCCGTCCTGACGCGGAACGCCGTCGCCGAGGCGATCCAGCAGTCCACGCGGTACGTCTCGTGCAGGGACACCGGCTTGAGGATGCGCGCGCGCAGTTCGGTCGTCGCGCAGTTTGGCGCCGCGGCGCACTTCACCAGCTCGGCGGTGGTCTCGTCGAGCACGGTCTCGACGGACCCGCAGTGCGCGTTCGTGAAGGCGCGAACGCCGATCGCCGCGCCGTCGCCCAGTCGGAACGCCGCGGTCAACGTCGGACCGGTCGCGTTCGAGGCGCTCGGGAAAGAGTCGCCGACGGGCGACGCGCGGTAGAAACACCGCAGGTCCAGCCCGGCGCGACACGCCGAGTCGCCGTGCGCCCACGACTCGGTGACTTCGTACGTCGCGGACGCGTCGGAAGCGTCGTGCGTCTCGTGGTACGCCACGACGTTCTTCTGGAACGCGCGCAGGTTCGGATCGGCGGCGAGCGCCGTGAGCAGGCGGTCGCGCGGGGGGAACAGGCCGTTCCTGCGGAACGGAACGCCGTGCGCGAACGCGGCGGCGCGGTATCTCGAAGGGGTCAAAAGGGCGTCCCTCGTCGCGTCTGACGTTTTCGGTTTCTTTTCGGGGTTTGTCCGCGGATCGGAACCCCAAGCCAGGTCCCTAGCCCCTCCAGGCACGGAGAGATCCCTCGGTTCCGGACGGACAGAGCCGCCGCTAGAGAAGTACGCGCGGATCTCGGACTCGCTCCACGCGGGGAGCTCGTCGTCCGGGGGATGCGGCACGTCCTGCGAGATGCGCGCGGAGGATGTCAGAAGCCGAAGGCGTTTTTTCCGAGAGAACGCGACGACGCGTGGGACGCGGTGGTGCGCGCAGCGGAGTGGTCTGACGCGCGAGCCGAGACGCACCGGGTGTTCCTCCGCGAGGCGCTCCACTAGATTGATCACGCGCAAAGCATCGGCTTCCATCTAAGCGCCGGGGCGGTGCGCGCGCGCGTGCGGACGCGCCTTTCAGTCTCCCGAGACGACGTTTCGCGTCGGCGGCGAAGAACAGCACGGCGTCGACAATCAGACGATGAAGATTTCCGAATCGTATCGTTCGCGCGAAAAACACCCCGCGCGCGTCTCTCGTCCCCGCCCCGTCCCATCGCTCGCCGTCCTCTGCGAAGCGCGCCACACGAAAAAGAAGATGGCCGATTCAGCGCACCTCACATCCGTTCCGCCAGCCGCAGCAGCAGGCTCTTCAGGCTGTTCCCGGTCGCGGCGTCCTTGCGTTTCTTGGCCACTGCCCGGCTCGTCGCCTCAGCGCGCGTCGCGGCGCGCGAGGCGAGCTGTTCGGCGCGCTTCGCGAGCGTCGCCTTCGCCGCCGCCGCCGCCGCCGCCGCCGCCTCGCGGTCGCGCGCGCGCGCCGCCTCCGCGTCCTTGAGCGCCTCGCGTGCCTCGCGCGCGGCGTCCTTGAACGCCTCGTGCGCGGCGGCGAGCTCGTCCAGGATGCGCGAGACGCGAACCTCGTCATCCTCCTCCGCCTTGGCGAAGAGAGCCGCCGCCGCCTCGCGCGCGTCCTTCGCCTCCGCCTCAAACGCGTCCGCCTCCGCCCGCGTCTCCTCCCTGACCCTCTTGATCAGCGCCGCGATCTCCATCTCCGCGCGCTCCTTGCGCGTCGTGCGCATGCTGCGCAGCCGCTTCTCGAGCGCCGCCATCTCGTCGTTGGAGTCGTTCGCGGGGTCCTCCGACGCCGAAGGCGCGTCGGCGGAGTCGGACTCGGGCGAGGCGCGGTCGGCGCGGTCGGCGCGCGCTTTCGCGTCCACCCGGCGCCGCTTCGCGGGGCGCGCCGTCTTGTCGCCGGGGAGTGCCTCCGGTGGGTCCGGCGTGGGGGACCCCCGCCGCTTCGCGCCCGGGGAGTCACCCGCGCGGGTGGACGCCGGTGAGGGCGCGGGATCGGGGCTGGCGCCCGCCTTGCGCGCCAGGACGACGTCCAGGATGATTTCCCACTTGCGCCGCTCCTCGCGCGAAGAAGCCTTCTCGCTGAGCTTGAACAGGGTGGGCACCTCGGCCGCCGTCCACGCGTCCGCCTCCGACGCCGCCGCGCGGCGCGCGCGCTGCTCGACCTCGTCCGCCCGCGGAAGGCGAGACGGCGAGACGGGCGCGGTCGCCGGCCGCGTCTCGCTCGTCGCGCGCGCGGCGGGCTCGACCTCGCGCGCGACGAACTCGGCCGTCGCGTCGAACGCCTTCTCGAAGGCGTCCTCCACGTCGTCAGACTCGGACGCCCGCGGCGAGACCTTCTCGCCGCGCGGGGACTCCGGGATATCTTCCGCTTCGGGAGCGCGCGCGTTCGAGGCGTTCGCCGCGACGCGCGTCTTCGCCGGCGCGGGATCCACCGCGGCGGGCGCCGGCGTGAGAGCGCGCTGTTTCATTGCCAGGGTCCGCGGCGCGCGCTTCGACGCCGCCGGGACGGCTCTCGGCTTCTTCGCGACGGATCCTTTCGCGCGTCCGCGTCCCTTCTCGGCGCCGGGAACCTTCTCGGCGCCGGGAACCTTCTCGGCCGCGGGAACCGTCTCGTCCAGTCTCTCGCCGCCACCGCCGCCGCTGCCGCCGACGGCGTCGTCGTCGTCGCCGCCCGAGGCGTCCAGCACGGTGACGTTCGTGGGCGGCGCGTCTCGCCCGAGGATGAGGCTCAGGCTCGCCGGCGCCGCGGCCCGCGGCGTCTCGAGGCCGCCTCCCCTCGGCGCGCTCTTCTTCTTCTTCGCCGCGCGGGGCGTCGGGGGGGACGCCCGCGGCGGCGCGTCGGCGGCGGCCGGGGCCGGTGGGTCGGTCGGGGCGATGGCCGAGGCGGCGGCGGTCGGACCGGCCCCGGACCGGTTCGCGATCGGATCCGGCGCGCCTTCCTCGGCCGGCCGGCGCGAGGACGGAAGCGCCGGCGGCGACGCGGACGCGCGCGGCGAGGGCGGGACCGTTTTTTTCTTGTTCGGCGCGGCGGCGCGGACGGTTTTCAAAAGCCCGGGGCTCTTGCTTCGGCCGCGCCGCGCCGCCTGCTTCGGCGCCGCGCCGTCGCGCGCGAAGACCGCGCGGCGGCCGGCGTTGGCGTCCGCGCGGGGGGAGAACCAGAAACCCGCCTCGGCGGCGCGCGCGGCATCCGCGACGCGCGGCGAGACGGCGCCGTCTCCAAACGCGTCGCGCGCTTTTTCGTTTTCGTTTCCCAGGCGGAACGCCTCGAACGCGTCAAAGGCGGTATCCTCCGCGACGGTCGCAGTCGCGGTCGCCTTGGTCGCTTTGGTCACTTTGGTCGGTGCGAATGCCGATATCTTCGGTCGCGCCTTCTCGCCGCGACCCGCCCGCTTCGCCGCGGGGGGCTTCACGGGGGCCGCGGCGGGCTCGAAGAACCTGGACGCGACGCGGCGCGTCTTCCCCGCGCGCGGGTTCGGCTCGTCCTTCTCGGCGCCTCGTTCAACCGGCTCCGGCGGCGCGTCCGCGGCGGACTTCGCCGCCTTGCGCTTCACCCGCTTCGCCGGCGCCGGAACCGCGGGCCGGGAAGACGCCGCCTTCCGAGACGGGCCCGCCTCGGAAGGCGCGGGCTGAGGTCCGGCCGCCGCCGCCGCGGAGCGCGTCAGCCGCGCGCTGCGGCGGGGCTCGGGCCCGGGCGCGGACGCGGGCTCCGGATCCGGACCCGGATCCAGCGCCTTCACCCCGCGCCGCCTGGTTCGCGCCGCGGAAGGAGGCGGCGGCGGCGGGCTCGGGCTCCTCGGGCTCGGGCTCCTCGGGCTCGGGCTGGCGTCGCGCGCGATCCCCCCGTCGCGAGTCTCGGGCGAGGCGGACGGAGACGGCGACGGCGACGGCTCGCGCGCGTCCCGCGATTCGGGGTGTCCGGCGTCGAACCGCCCGGCGGGCGACGGCGACGCGTCCGTCCGGGCGGTGAGGAACGGGAGCTCTGGGGACTCGGCGGCGGGCGGGTTCGCGCCGAGGAACGTCTCCGCGGTCCTCGGCGACGTGAGGTTCGTCTGGCACGTCCTCTGCGACCCGCCGCCGCCGCCGTTCGGCGGCTTCGCCGCGCGTATCGGCGCCGGGGGCTTGGGCGGCCCCGCGACCACGCACGCCGCGCCCCGGGACGTCTTCAGAGGCGACGCCGCGCGCTTGGCCTCTAGGAAGCGCGCGCGCCCCGCCGCGCCGAACGCGCCGGGGTACTCCGCCGCGGGCCTGGACAGCGAAGCCTTGGCCTGCGCGAAGCGGTTCGCGTCGAACGCGAACGCGATGAACGCGTCGTCTTCGACGTCCACCGCGTCGCCCCGCCCGAACCCGCGCGGGCGCTCGCGGACTCCAAGCGCCACGCGGCGCCGCGTGGCGCGACCGTCGCGGCTTGCGCCGGCGTCCTCGCGCGCGTTCGACACCGAGACCGAGCGGAGGCACGTCGCGTACGAGACGTCGACGTGTTGCGCCTCCTCGGGCGCGTCCTCGAACGCGAACTCGAAGCTGATTCCGCGGCGCCAGAAGAGCACCGAGGCGCCGCGCACGCGCCCCGCGCCGGCGACGGCGACGTCGCGCGCGGGCACACGCTTGCACGGCGCGGCGTCGCCGAGACCGGCGACGTAATCGTCCGCGACGCCGTCCAGCGATCGCCGGAACGCCTTTCGCGCGCCGTGGTGGTCCACCTCGCCCGAGCGCAGCCCTTCCACGAGCGCGCCGAAACTCGCCTTGGCGCCCTTCAGGCACCGCGCCGCGTCCTCCGCGAGGCGGGCCCCTCCGTCCTTGGCGAACGCGCAGGCGTACGCGAGGGTCTCCAGCCCGAACAGAATCGAGGGCGCGTCGCCGTCCGCCGCGGCGGCGCGCCAGAACGCGCGCAGGCTGGACGGCGGCGCGCCGGCGGGTCCGCCGGTCGCGCGGTCCGCGGCGGCGGAAGGGAAGAACCCGTCGGCGACGGCGTAGTCGTCCGACGCGAGGACGGCGGCGACGCGCCCGGCGCCGTCGGGGCACCCGGCGCGATTCTTGGGGTTGACCACGACGGCGAGCGTCCGAAGCGCCGCGCGCCGCGCGAACGCGTACAGGTCCGTGGCGTCACACACGATGCCATCCAACAGCTCGCACGCCAGCGCCTCCGCGAACCGCCGCGCGAACGCCTTCGAATTGTGGTACGAAGCGACGGTCTCCGTCGCCTCGCACAGGTCCTCGAAGACGTCCAGCTCCTTCGTCTGACGCATTCGCGTCGCGCGGTTTCGCGTCGCGCGGAGGGGGTCGCGTCGGGCGCGCGGGGACACGCGTCAGAGGGGTGCGCGAACGACGCACGGAAAGGCTCGTCTGTCAGAGGCTGCCCTCGTGGCGTCTTGGACAAAGCACGCGCGGTCCGGTCGTCCGTTTGCGGCGCGGGTCGCTTTCCTACACCTTCGCGCGGCGTTTCGTTTTTGAACCGCGAAAAGCGCGCGCCCGCGAAAACGCGCCTGACGTCTCGTGAAAACGAAGGGACGAGGGGCGAAGGTTGAGGAAGGCCCCCGGACGCACCGTGAGCGACCCGCGTCGCGCGGCGTCCATGACGTGCTCGGAGAAGGACTTGTACACGACGTGGATGAGCTTGATGACGTCGCCGCCGTCAGCCGGGCTGTAGTCCTTGAAGAAGTTTAACCTGTCGCGGGAGGGAGGAGAGGCGGGGCGACGCGAGGCGACCGGCGCGCGTGGTCAGGGTGCGTTCGAGCGGGAGACGGAGGCGCGCGTGTCAGACGCGGCGGGGTCGTATCGCGCACCTGTTGTACTGCCGCGGGAGCAGCTGCACCAGGTGGTGGATCAGATCGAGGCTCAGCGTGGACGACGACCGCTTGCGGTCGAGTTCCTGCGGCGCGACACGCCGGGGGCTCCGGTCAGTCTTCTTTCGCGCCTTGACGTATCGCGCGCGCGTTTTTGAAATAACTACGGCGCGACACGCACCGTGCGGAGGCACTTCCAGACGCCGTACACGGCGTCGGGGTCGTCGCTCAGGCGGTCCCTCGCCTGGTCGTCCGCAGCCTCGATCGACCGCGTGAGCTCGCCGCGGTGCGGCGTGCCTCGGCGCGGGTGCTCGGCCAGCGCCGCGAGCAGCGGCTGAGGGGTACGCGGGGGCATAGCGAGCGGCGTTTGAAACCGGGGAGGAAAACGCGGCGCGCTCGGCGGGGAGCGGCGCGCCGGTTGAAGCGCGGAGAGCGCGGAAGGGGAGAGGGCGAGGGACCCGCGCGCCTGCGCGTCGACCGGAGAAGCGGGCCCGCGCGGACTGGCCGACGCCGCGTCGACGCGTGCTCTCGCGAGGCGAAAAGTGCGGTGCGACCGCGTCCTGCTTGGTTGCCGCGGAAAAGCGAAAAGGCTTGAAGCATTGTCATCACAACGAGGGGAATCTGAAAAAATCCATTGTGAGATCTAGGTTGTGGGCCTTTTCGTATGGAGATTAGTCACGACCATCGGGTATCGGATCACCCGATTTACGTGGCTGCGCTTCGTCGCTCGCCTCGGCGACGACACTTGGCTCGGCGTGGGCGAATTCCCGTTCCCGACGACGCCATCGAACAATCCTCAACGCGCCGTCCGGTCCTCCCCGACTCGTAAGAGAATCACCATGGTCGGTACCGCTGCGGTCGGCCTCACCGCCCCCGCGGTTCGCCCCGTCGCACGCGCGACCCAGGGCGCCAGCGCCCGCGCCGCGCGCTCGGTTCGCGTGGGCGCTGTCGTCCCGGGCGTGTCTTCGCGGAGCGCGCCGGGGCTGCGTCACCGCCCCGTGCGCGGCCGCCGTGTCATCGTTGGCGAGCGCAAGAGCGACTCCGAGGGGCCGCTCGACACCGTGGAACTCGAGGAATGCCTTCAGGTGCGTCTCCCGCCGACGTACACGCGAGGCTCCAGCGGTTTTTTATCTTCGCCGGCGAGCGCCACCAAGCGATGGCGCCGGTGACGAGACGTCCAACGACCGCCCGCTCGGGTGGTGCGGGAGCGCCGAGAAAGACGGCAGGACGTCGGAGCCGCGCGCGTCGTGGTTTATCGCGTGCGTGCGTGATTCCGCAACCGCATTGCCACGACATGTGACGCTCTCGTGCCCTCGCGTTCCCGCGCGCGTCTCCCGCTGCTCCGCGATCTCTCGCTGACGTCGCCCCTCTTTGTTTTCCGCGACTTCGTTTTCCGCAGGATGAGGAGTGCAAGGTGGAGATGGTCTCCGCACTCGAGGACGCCCTGCCGTCTGAGGCGCCCGCCGCCGAGCCCGCCGCCGCCGCACCCGCCGCCGCCGCGCCCGCCGCCGCCGCACCCGCCGAGGAGCCGAAGGCTGCCGATGCGAAGCAGGAGGCGACGAAGCTCGAGAAGGAGGAGGCCAAGGTCTCCGAGCCTCCCCTGAACTTCGACCGCCTCAAGTCCGTGGGCACCTTCGTGCGCACGATCGAGATCTGGTCGTTCGTGTTCGCGTTCGTGATCCGCCGCGTCGGGCTCGAGCTCAAGTTCACGTACAAGGGCGGGTTCACGGAGGCGAAGAAGCTGGAGCGCACGGAGCGGCTCGCCAACTGGCTCAGGCTCGGCCTGCTGAGACTCGGGCCCACGTTCATCAAGATCGGCCAGCAGTTCTCCACGCGCGTCGACGTGCTGTCCAAGCCGTTCATCACCGAGCTGGAGAAGCTGCAGGACCGCGTCCCGCCGTTCCCCACCAGCCTCGCCAAGCAGATCGTCGAAGAGGAGCTCGGGCGCCCGCTCGGCGACGTGTACGAGGAGTTTGCCGACGACGCGCTCGCCGCGGCGTCGCTCGGGCAGGTGCACCTCGCGAAGCTGAAGATGACGGGCGAGCAGGTGATCGTCAAGGTGCAGCGCCCCGGCTTGAAGGAGATCTTCGACATCGACCTGAAGAACCTGCGCGTGATCGCGCAGTGGCTGCAGAAGGTGGACCCCAAGACGGACGGCGCCGCGCGCGACTGGGTGGCGATTTTCGACGAGACGGCGCGCGTGCTGTACGACGAGGTGGATTACCAGAACGAGGCGAGCAACGCGCGGGAGTTCGCCGCGCAGTTCGCGGAGACGGAGTGGATCAAGGTGCCCAAGATCTATCAGCAGTACACCAAGACGCGCACGCTGTGCATGGAGTACGCGCCGGCGACCAAGATCAACGACGTCGAGGCGATCAAAAAGTTGGGCATCGAACCGGACCGCATGGCGCGCCTCGCCGTGGAGGCGTACCTGCAGCAGGTGCTCCGGTTCGGCTTCTTCCACGCGGACCCCCACCCCGGCAACGTCGCCGTGGACAAGGGCGACCCTGAGGGCAAGGGGCGCCTCGTCATCTACGACTACGGCATGATGGGCCGCATCCCGGACGAGGTGCGCGGTGGGTTCCTCGAGCTCTTCTACGCGGTGTTTGAGAAGAACTCCGACAACGCCGTCAAGGCGCTGAGCAAGATGGGCGTTTTGGTGGAGACGGGCGGAGACTTGACCGCGGTAAAGCGCACCGCGGACTTCTTCCTCGGCTCCTTCGACGAGCGCGTGGACAAGCAGGAGAAGGCGCGCGAGTCGAACAAGGATGAGTACGAGGCGGACTTCAAGAAGCAACGCTCCAAGGAGGAGAAGAAGGCGCGCCGTAAGGAGATCCTGAGCAACATTGGCGAGGACCTGCTGGTGGTGTCCAAGGACCAGCCGTTCCGGTTCCCCGCCGAGCTCACGTTCGTGGTCCGGGCGTTCTCCGTGCTGGACGGCATCGGCAAGTCTCTGAACAAGAAGTTCGACATCGGCGAGATCTCGGCGCCCTACGCGCGCTCGCTGCTCATCGAGGACAACCCGTCGTCGCTGCCGCCGCAGGTGGTGGCGCGCCAGCGCGACTTCCAGCGTCGCTTCGACAGGCAGAACAAGGCCATCATCAACCTGTTTAAGGGCCCGGACGCGATCGACGATATCGCTGAGGTTGTGCGCGCGATCGAGCGGGGGAAGCTCAAGATTCGCGTCCGCGCGCTCGAAGCCGAGCGCGCCATCGAGCGCGTCGCGGTGATGCAGGACGTGATGCTCAAGGCGATGGTGGCGTGCGCGGCGATCAACGTCGGCGTGGTGATGTACGTCTCCGGGATGCTGATCCAGGCGAAGGCGGCGTTCGGCGTCTCCGCCGCGATCGGGTTACAGGCCATCATGGCGCAGGGTAAGCTCTCGAAGCTGGTGAAGAAGGAAGCGTCCTACTCCGGCTCGGCGTAACGGAGGCGTCGCCTAGAACGCGCGCGACGCGCGTATATTTTTTCAAGCGCTCTGCGGTACGGTTTTTCGAGGGGGACGTTACGTTCGCGAGCGCGCCGACGCGCAGCGCCGACGCGAAGAGGAGCGACGAGCGTTCGCGCGGCGGCGGCGATGGTCTGTTTCAACGCGTTTAATAGAACGAAAGCGAACAATCACTAAGGCACTCCCGTACGCGTTCTTTGCGCCGCGATAATACGCACGTTACATGAAAACTGAAAAGAATAGAACTGAGCGGCTGAGGCGCCGCGGCGCTCGCGCGCGCTTCAGAAATCGACGTCCGTGCGGAACACGAAGTTCTCAAACCCCTCCGTCGCGCCGTCAATGCTGTGCATGACATTGGCCTTTTGATACTGGTCCACCCTATGCTCGAAGAAGTTGGCCTTGCCCTGCAGCGAGATGCTCTCCATCCAATCGAACGGATTGGGCGTGTTCCACACCTTTTCGCCGCCGAGCTGCACGATGAGGCGGTCGGCGACGTACTCGATGTACTCACTCATGAGGTCGGCATTCATCCCCACCAGCGAGCACGACAACGCGTCGCACACGAACTCCTTCTCAATCTCCACCGCGTCCTTGACGATGTCCTGCAGCCGCTCCTTTTCCAGCGGATGCTTGAGCATGGAGTAGAGCAGGCACGCGAAGTCGCAGTGCAGGCCCTCGTCGCGGCTGATGAGCTCGTTGGAAAACGTGAGCCCCTTCATGAGCCCGCGCTTCTTGAGCCAGAAGATGGCGCAGAAGCTCCCCGAGAAGAAGATGCCCTCCACGCAGGCGAACGCGATGAGCCGCTCCGCGAAGCACTCCGAGCTCTGGATCCAGCGCATCGCCCACTGCGCCTTGCGGCCCACGGTGGGCACATTGTGGATCGCCTTGAACAGGTGCTTCTTCTGCACGGAATCCTTGATGTACGTGTCCAGAAGCAAGCCGTACGTCTCGCTGTGGATGTTTTCGATCGCCAGCTGGAACGCGTAGAACGCGCGTGCTTCGGGCATCTGCACCTCTTTCAGGAATCGCAACCCCAGGTTCTCGAGCACGATCCCGTCGGACGCGGCGAAGAACGCCAGGACGTGCGAGATGAAGTGCTGTTCGTTTTCGGTGAGGTTGACCCAATCGCGGTAGTCGTAGGAGAGGTCGATCTCCTCGGCGCTCCAGAAGGACGCCTCGGCTTGTTTGTACATGCGCCACACCTCCGGTTCTTTGATCGGGAACAGGCAGAAGCGATCCTCGTTATCCTGCAACATGGGCTCGTCCGCGTCTCTGTTCCAAGTTCCCGCGGAGGTTCCCGTACCGGCGCTCGATCCGTTGGACGCGCGATCGTCATCCAGGGGAGAGCGCACGTCTCCGAAAGGCCCCAGCTCCTCCGACACCGCGGGGGCTTTGCCCGCCGCCTTGGCGAGCGTGACCGCGGAGAGAGACCCAGCTTCAGCCGCGGGGTTGGTCTCTGGCTTCGCGGAAGCGACGGTGGGGGACATCGCGCCGGTGGTCTCTTCCGATACGAGACACGCGCCCTCCGAGTGCCGCCCGAGGATCCGCCCTTGGGAGCAAGCAATTAACCCTTGTCTGGGCGAAAGAGAGGTTCCGAGAAGCGAGTTTAAGCGACGACCCTCCGCGTGCGCGAAGGTGCGAGTCCGTGCGACGGGCTGGTGACGCTGAGGGAACGCGACCGCGGGTGCCGTCGAGGTTCCGCTAAGGCGGTGCGACACGGGTGATCCTGTGCGCGCGCGTCAATGCGCGCCGCCCACATGACGTCGACAAGAAACACCAACCAAAAAACTCCCGCCGAAACTGGGGCAAAACATTCCAGGTGGCTTGATGACTGGCTGCCATACGAAAGAAAAATCATCTTCCTTTCATATGGACTGGTAGTCTGATTATTTTGGGGGGAAACGGGGCAAAAAATCTGCTGACGAGCGAGCCGAGGGCGAAGGGTGCCCCGCTCGCCACTCTCCCGCACGCGGTCGTGAAGCCGTGCGCGCGTCGAACTCCCCGGAACTCGACGAGACAAAGCGAGATGGGACGCGCCGCCATCAGGTACGTCTCGAACCCGAGCGCCTCAACCCCGCCGCGGCGCCGCGCCCCGACCGTCGCGACGGGGTTTCCCTGATCGTGACTGCGACGCATACGGCTCGGACCCACGTCTGTCCGGCGCAACCGAGACTCGGCGGACGCGGGCGAGACGCGTCGTCGCCGAGACGCGCGCGCGTTTTCGCGTCGGTATCGTCCTGGACGCCTTCGCGCGAGATACCCGTCCTCGACGTGCGCCCTCGCCGCGCCCGCGCTGACCGATCGCCCCCCGGTCTTTCCCGCATCGCCCACCAGGCTCTCCGAGGTGGTGTACACCGTCTCCCCGATGAAAGTCGGGGTGATGGGCGGCTTGTTCAAGGACTTCGGGTCGGTGATGACCAAGAAGCTCATGGGCATGACGGACATGGCCATCTTCGGGCTCGCGCCCACCGTCGGCATCTACCAGTACGCCGTGAACTTCAAGGAAAACGAAAAGCTCTCGCACAGGTACTGAGCGCGAGACGCGAGGCGCGGCGCCGCCGCGGGCGCGAAAAAAAACGACTCCGACGCGGCGTCGTCGTTTGCGACGCGTCGCGACGGCCGGGGGTAGCCCGGCCGTCGCATCACTCGAGCGCGCGCGTGTCAATCGAAAGAGTTCCGTGCGTGCTTCACACACATCAGTACCGCGCACGTCACACGTGTCGTCCACTCGTGCGTCTTCCCTTCGCGATTGCGGTCGTCGCGTCAGAGCGCGCGCGAACGTCGTGAGAAAAAAACTTTTGGGAACCGAACGTCCATCACGTCGCGTTCGTTGGTTCTCTCGGCCACACCCGACGCGTCGGCAGATCGTCCGGCGCATCGGGACGCCCCCGCGCGGCCAGGCGCAGCCCCGGGCGGCTCCTCGGCGCTTCGATGGGAAGACCTCTGCTCCTGGACGCGTGGGAGCGTCCCGCGACGACGGTCGTGACGTGCGTGTGCTGCGCGGTGTGGTGGTTTCTCCACTCGCGCGGTCTCGGGTACGAGGACGTGGGGGTGTCGTACCGGCTGGCTGTCCGGGAACGCCAGCTGTGGCGGTGCGTCACCGCGAGCTTCTCGCACGTCTCGCTCATGCATTTGCTATTCAACATGAGCTCGCTGTGGTCGCTGGGCGTGGTGGAGCAGATGGGGAGCAGAGGCGCGGGTTGGGGCACGGTCTGGTACCTGCGGTACACGCTCATCATGCTCGTGGGCACGATGGCGCTCGTGCTGGCCACCACGCACGCGCTCGTGCGGTACGCCAAGCTGGAGCGGTACGAGCACGTCACCAGCGTCGGATACAGCTGCGTGGTGTTCGGGTGGATGACGTACCTCTCGGTGAAGGGCGCCCCGAGCGGCACCATTTCGCTGTTGGGCTTCGCGCGCGTGCCGGCGACCCTCGCGCCGTTCGGGTCGCTGCTTTTCACCTCCCTGGTCGTGCCCCAGGCGAGTTTCATAGGCCACCTCGCCGGTATCGCTGTCGGGTACCTCGTCGCGTGGGACGCGTTCGTGTGGCTCGACGCGACGTCGACGGCGGCATTGCTCCTGTGCGTCGTCGCGGCCGCCGCGGGAACGCGCGGGAGCGGAGCGGACGCCGAGGGGACCGCCGCGCCTCTCGGCCCGGCGCCGCCGAAAAAGCCCTCCGCGCCGTTCTTCTCGGTCTTCCGACGAGCGCCGGCGGGAGACTTCTCGGGCGCGGGGCGCAGGCTGGGGGGCGAACCCGCGCCCTCGAGGCTGCTCGGATCCGCGGAGAGGAACGCGTAGACGACGACGCGCGGGAAAGACGCCGAACGAAGGTTTGAAGAACGACGCCTTCGCGACGCGAGTTCCGTTCGTAAGCTATAGGCGTAGAGTGGCGTACAGGTGACGGTTAACTATGGAATAGACGCGTCGTACCTCAACGTCAGACCCCTACAAACGCGCGCAGGGCTCCCACGTACTGCTCCCTCTCGTCCAGGAGATGCGCGCAGTGTCTGCTCTCTTTCCACCGCACGAAGTCTGTCTTCGCGCCGTTCGCGCCGCGCTCGGCGATCAACTCGGCGAGGCGCGCCGCGTCGCACAGCGCGTCGGCGTCGCTGAACAGGTACAGCTCTTTGGCTCGCGCCTTCGCCTCGCGCACCGCGCGCCAGAACATCTTGGGAGGCACGGCGTCCAGACTCGCGGTGGTCAGGAGCGAGTACGCGCCCATGATCCCCGCGGCGACGTAGAAAGCCGCCTTGACGGCGAGCGCGACGGCCGGATGCGCGCCCAGACTCAGCACCTTCGCGCCCGACCCCACCGTCATGAACGCGGGGCTCGAATCGAAGATCACGCCGGACAGATCGCGGCCGAGGTCGGCGAACTCGCCGTCCAGCGAGCCCTCTACGTGCATCGTCGCCCAGATCCAACACCCGCCGTTGCTCATGAACATGAAGTACAGGGGCTTATCCGCCAACCCGTGCGTCTGTCGAGCGGCGCGGATCGAGAGGAGCATGTCGCGCGTGAACGCTGCCCTTCCGGAATTTACGGGGCTGAAAGTAAGTTGCCCAGGCATGATGGTGCGTAAGGTGGCGACGCCCCACTTATTGAACTCGTCCGTGTACTTCTTGACATTCTTGTCCCGCGCGCCGTGCCAGCCCCCGACCACCACGAGCGCGCTCGCGCCCGACGGCGCGTCGACCGTGAACCGCGCGTCCGCGCCGGTCATGATGCAGAAAGCCTCGCTCTTTTCGTCCAAAGCTTCTTCGAACCCGTCCCAAAAAAACGCTCTTTCGGCATATTGTTGTGACTACTTGTCCATACGGATTTACGGCATTCTGCCATAAAATCAGTAAACCGTTGAAAGTTTTGAAGCAGCTGTCCGAGATGCCAACCCACAACGCGTCGCGCCCGCACCCTTCTCCCAGACGACGGAGGAGCGAGCGAAGCGCGGACGACTTGCGGCAGAGGCGGTACGTGGCCGGTTCGGAGTTGTCGGTCCGGCCTGACCCCTCCTCGCGATGGGTGACGAGGCGGAGCAACTCGCGGAGGCGGCGAAGCTGCCCTGGGAGGATCGCTTCGTGCACAAGTTCTGGAAGGCGCGCGTCGCGGCGTACGAGGCGGTGGTCAAGGAGGCGTCCCTCTGCGAGACCGTCGACGACAGCGCGTGTCTGAAGGCGTTCGGTGCGTTCGAAATCGAGCGCGTGTCGCCCCGAACCCGGCCCGACGCCCGCGGCGCGGTCCAGATCCTCGCGTCCACCCCTCCACGAACGACTCTTCGAACTCGTCCCCGAATCCCTAGACGGCCGTGGCCTCGTCTGACCCACTCCCAATCCCGCGCATCCCAACACCGCGCGCCCGACGACGTGTGCTTGCACTGACAAGGCGACCGCGCGAAGCACGCCGCCGGGGACGCCAACGCCAACGCGCTCGACGTGGGCCTGGACGCCGTGAATGCTTTTCTGGGGATCGCCGACGCCGAGTGCGCGCTCGCGCGCGCCGGCGCCGTGATGGCCGCCGTCGTGGCCAAGGGCATGAGCGGGCGCCCGAAGACCGTCGAGCGCGCCACGGAGACGTGCCTGCTGCTGTGCGAGCTCGAGTGCGC
>MDSV01011298.1_pt1 | contig 26274 bp, 22 predicted proteins | sample 810851 | NCBI WGS metagenome assembly MDSV01 (sample SAMN05326640, study PRJNA326480) | marine metagenome | isolation source: seawater | place: Atlantic Ocean: North East | collected 2012
CGTCATCGTCAATTGTATTTGGTATGCCATCACCATCTAAGTCCGGACCATCTTGACCTAATCCAAACTTAGGCAATATTTTTTGATAAATAGCAATATGATTCGTATCGGTTGCTACATATAATTTCTCTATTTTAGTGCTTGATTCAATTAATTCCATGTCAACTGACTTATGCATCATTTTCACACTCGATATTATTTCTAGAGTTGAGCCATCAAGAACAACAAATTCTGGCGTTGAATCCGATTTTAAAATATATATCAAATCGTCATAATCTGACCAAATCATTTTATTTAACTCCTTAAGATTTGTAGCCCTTAGAGAATCTCCTTGGATCGTAAAAGTTCTTACATCACCATTAGAATAAGTTGCTCCAACTTTAACATCCGACTGGCTGAATCCACAATCTACTATTTCTTCTTCATTGTCCATTGTAACATTTAGATAATTTCCATCATTATCCCACAAAACCAAAACTCCGTTAGAATCTCCGGTGAGAATATATTGGCCAGACTTAGAGTATTTGGCACATGTAATTTCTGCAGAATGGTATTGATCAAGAATTGTATGAACTGACATGTCTTCATAATTCATGACTTTAGCATCACTACCCATGGATGGAATCAAAATTTTAGTTCCATCGGGCGACCAGTCAATATTAGCTTCATGACTATGTCCTGATGATTTAGCATCTAAGATTTCCATATTTTCAATGTCAATAACATGCAGTGAATTTTCTAAATTACTAATCGCTCTTACATCAACTGCAAGTAATTTGCCATTTGGAGAAAATTCAATATCGTAAATCTCACGATTAAATTCGAATTTTTTAATTAAACTTTTATTTTCATTATCGTACACTTCTACTAAATTTTCATATGTAATTGCAATAATATTTTGCTCTTCATTGGTTGAAATAATATTTACATTTGGATTTCCACTTTCGACGGTTAATCTGTCTTGGAAATTAAGTCCCAATGATGCAGAAGAACTAGCTGGAATCAATAAACTAGTGAGGAAAATTGCCACCAGAACTCTAACTGGTGTTCTAAATCCCATTTAAATCAATATACCCTCACTTTTACACTACTTGAACATATAGCCGAAATTTGATAAAAATTGTATATTTTCAAACTAAAATATATTATCCATCGCATTATTCATGAAGGTTGCATGTTTGGAAGGTACATGAACGGTACTTTGCCACTAGATGAAGATGGAAATCAAATAGTTAGAATCGGCCACTCACCCGACCCTGATGATGCATTCATGTTTCATGCAATGACCAATGATAAATTCCCAACCCCTGGATATAAATTCGTTCATGAATTACAAGACATTGAGACACTTAATCATCGTGCAATGCGACAAGAATTGGAAGTTTCTGCAGTGTCAATACATGCTTTCCCCGAAATCTCAGAACATTATAGTTTGATGAATTGTGGTGCATCAATGGGTGAAGGGTATGGGCCAATGATTGTTGCAAAAGCGGGAACTAAACTAGACGATGTCAAGAATTCCGTAATAGCCGTGCCTGGTTTGAAAACTAGCGCTTATCTGGGCTTGAGATTAGCATGGGGCGATGTGAATGTTGAAGTAGTTCCATTTGATGAAATTATACCTAAAATTCTAGATGGTAGTTATCTATCTGGCTTGATTATACACGAGGGCCAGTTAACATATGTAGATTATGATCTTGATGTTTTACTAGATGTAGGTAAATGGTGGAATAATGTCACAGATAATTATCCTATGCCTCTTGGTGGCAATGTAGTTAGAAAAGATCTTGGTGAGAAAGTAATGTCTGATATCACAATGTATACTAAAATGAGTATTGAGTATGCTATAGAACATCCAAAAGAAGCATTAGAATTTGCCAAAAAATGGGGTCGCGGAATTGATGACTACACCAATCAAAAATTTGTTAAAATGTATGTTAATGATAGAACAATCGATTATCGACAAGATGGAAGAGAATCAATTAGGCTGTTTTTGCTTGAGGGGCAAAAAATTGGATTGATTAGTCCAGATTTCGATCCCATGTCTATTACCTTCATCGGTGAATGAAAATGCCCAATAATAAGCCTAAAGTAAGCCAATATGGTTCAGTAGATCCCGCTCCTCCAATGTTAACTGGAAATATCCAAATCTGGTCATCCTCACTGGTCAATGATGACATCCCTATGTTTCAAAGAATGAGAAACGTTTTCTCACTTAGAAATGACGGTTCTAATGATGCCTGTTTAGGTCTCTGCAATGGGTTTAACTCAAATAGCGCTCTGTTACGTCACGAGGTTGCATATGTACTTGGTCAAATGCAAAATAAAGTCGCCATTCCCAAATTAGTGGAAATACTTTCAAATGAGAAAGAACATGTAATGGTTAGACATGAAGCTGCAGAAGCACTAGGAGCTATAGGAGATGTTGCCGTTATGCCAATCTTGAAAGGTTTTGTCAACCATCCAAAACCTGAAATTTCAGAATCATGTGAAGTGGCCATCGACCTTCTTAATTGGTGTAATTCAAAAGAATATGAAGCTGTAGATTGTTGAGACAACTTGAATAACTGTTGATTATACGAAAGAATGGGGAGAAATATGCCACACGAGAATATTCAACTTGCACAAGCACCAAATGGAGAAATTGGCCCTCGGTGTAAGAAGTGTGGCTTAAGACTTACATTTGGAGCAGCCATGGTAATTGATCAAAATTATTATTGCTGGGAATGTTATGTAGAAATTACGAGTTCAGATTCTGCAACAACTGTCGGCGACTCAGAACAAAGATTTTGGATGTCTAATTAATAGACGAAATGGTGAAGTGATGTTTTCAACTGGTTGGGCCAGATTTGCTCACAAATTTACCAATTATTATAGAAATTCATCTTTGTGGACGCCACCAAGGATAAAGTTTCGAGAATGGATGTTCATACCTTTTGGAAACTCCCCCCCAATTCGTCACAAAGGATTTAGTGATGTAGAGGATGTACGTGATTTTATAACTCAAAGACCTATGCATTCTTGCTTTTATTCCACGGCATATTGGCATAAACCATATGAGTTAAAGATGGCCGATAAAGATTGGATTGGAGCAGATTTAATTTTTGACCTTGATGGCGACCACTTGCCAGGTGTTACAGACAGAGATTTCCCCGCTATGATTCACGTTATTCAAGAACAAGCATGGTCTTTGTGGAATGATTACTTAGAGCCAGAGTTTGGATTTGATGAAAAATATTTACAAGTAACATTTTCTGGTCATAGGGGATTCCACTTACATTACAGAGATCCCAATTTATTTCATTTGGATTCAGAAGCAAGGCGAGAAATAGTATCTCATATTCGTGGTCAAGAAGTGGATGTAAAGAGCAGTTTAACTAGATTTCACCAAGGTGATAGAACAGGATGGGCTAACCGAATAAACAGTGGAATGCACGAAGTTGTCAAAAAACTTCAAATAATCTCTGCTAAACATAAAGGTTACACATCAATTCTAGAAGAATTCCATGAAGGATTGAAATCACAAGCACGAAGAGAAGGTAGAAAAAGTTCGAAAGGCAAAACTTCCATCCAAAATTTGGCTAGTTTATTAGATAACTCAAATCGCACTGAGAGATTACTATCGGGTAATTTTGGAGTTCTTGATAAGTACGAATCTACATTTATAGATCTTTTAAAAACTGATACTTCTGTAGTTTTATCTAATTCTGGTGAGGCCGATGAAGTTGTTACAATAGATGTTAGACGTCAGATACGTTGGCCCACTTCACTACATGGTAAATCCGGCATGAAAGTTACAGAATTCCCTCTAAACCGCTTAGATCCTGCAAAAAGTGATTGTTTTGACCCTCTAAGTGAAGCAGTTGTATTAGGTGTTGGGGATTCGATAAAAGTAGAAATTATTCAAGATGATTGCAGATTTCGATTTATGGATCAGGAATGGGAGCCTAAATTAGGTGATAAAATTGAAATTAATGAAGCCGGTGCTACGTTTTTGGTTTTGAAAGGTTGGGGGAAAATAGCCAAAAATTAGAGTAATAAATTAGACTAAAATTGAGGTTTCTTTAGGCAAGGTTCAATACTATACTGCCCTCCACACGGCATAGGTGAGGTCATGGGGTTCAGGAAGAACAAGAAAAAATCAGCCCAATCTCCTGCTAATTTAGCCCTGCCTCCAGCTCCATTGCCACCAATGCCGGGAATGCCGCTTCCTCTTCCAGATTTAGCACCTCAGTCAGCAGATCAAGATTCCTTGTCACTACCTGAACCATTGCCTTTACCTGATATAAATAATCCAATTGAAACAGTAGATGAATCTAAAAACGAAAATGAATATAATGAGTTGTGGGCAAAAAAATCAGAAAAGCCGCTACCTCAAATATACGGACATATTGATAGAATCTCTACTGGTGAAGTAGGATCATTACTGGATAGATATGCCGATCGTTTTGGACATTCTTTGGACCGCGATATTATTGTGTTAAGAAAGCAGCAGCATGATGAAAAAATCGCTGAAATAAGAGATGCACCAGTCGTTGAATTAATCGAAGAAATTACTGAAGAGGTCAGTGAGGAACAACGTCTTCAAGATATCGAAGAAGAAATTAGAACATTAAAACCCAGTTATCAGGAAGCTAAAGTTAACGATGACTCTGAATCATTATCTGTATTAAAACCTCAATTAGAAGTTTTATTAAAAGAAAGAAAACAATTGATGGCTGCGATAAATGATGTTGACTCAACCGCACCAGTCGCTAAAGCTAAACCAGTCGCTAAAGCGAAGCCAGTTATTGCCCAAGAATCACAAGAAGAAGATTTATTCATTGAATTTGTTTCAATTGTTGATGAATTATTGGGATCAAATCTCCCCGAAGAAATTGTTGACGCCTTTGTTTCATCTGATGATTTTGGAATCTACCAAACAGTTGGTAGTGACCCCAGTTCTGCAGATGATGAGTTAAGAGGATTATTCTTTTCAATAGTTGATAATCAGTTAGGTAATATGAGTGAAGACTCTATTGAAGTATTTGTTAATTCTTCTAATTTTAAGATTTACAGCCAGATTGGAGAAATGTATCAGTGAGGATGATTAAATGGGTTTATTAGACAAAGCAGGCGGATCAAATGATAAAAGTGATGAAAAGCCTAAGCCTAAAGCTAAAGCGGTAGCAAAAGCTAAACCAGTTGCTAAAGCTGTAGCAAAAGCAAAAGTTGCTGCAGTACCTGAAACTGTTGAAGCTCAAGTCGTCGCCAAAGTTAAACCAAAGAAAGAAAAGAAACCTAAAACCCCTAGGCCAACTGGTCTTCCGAAAGGATTTGAACTCGCAAATCGTTTAGATAGAACTATGAGTTGGTTTGTAAACTTTGCTTGGAATTTCGGTGTGTTACTCGCTGCTATTTTCATGATGGCCGGCGATACTAGTATGATTACTACCATTTTGATTCTTGTTTCATTAATAATGATAGTTCTAAATGTAATCATACTGCCATTTAAGACAGGTAGAAATTTAGGTCAATTCGTTTCTAGGGTTAAATTTGTCAACCATAGTGGTGAAAAATCAACTCCATTTCAAGGTATGCTTTCTAACTCAGTAGGTATTTTTGCACTTTCTGGAGTTATTGCAGTTGGACTTTCCACCAGCCAATTAAAAGATGGTGGTGCGGGCCCGATTGTATGGATTATATATGGCGCTATTTTTATCATCTTATGGATAGTTAATTGGCAGTTTGCTAAAGCAAGTGAGTTTAATCAAGGATTATACGATGTTATCTTTGGTGCATACTTAGTTAAACACGTCCCTACCGATGAAGAAAAATCTAGCGGATTTTGGGCTAAATTTGAGTCAATGGGAGATTATGGCGATAAATTTGCCGCTAGGAGAGAAGCTAAAAAATTAGCTAGAGAACAAAAGTCTATTGAAGAAGATACTGAGGAAACTGAAGGTGAACTAAAAGATGGTTCAGATGCAAATGATCAGGATACTGACGATTCAAAGGAACAAAAACCGAAAGCAAAAGCAAAAGCCAAGCCTAAAGCAAAAGCCAAGCCTAAAGCCAAGGGTAAAAAGTAGCCAATTATTTCTTAGATCCTTCATTTCACGTGAAAATCATGATTTTATCATCACAAAGATGGGCTAGGTTATTTATTCTCTTACTGTCATTGATTATACTATGTTTGGCGGCAAGTTTAGTATTATTAGATTATTATAAAATGATATTATTTGTTTTAGCGGTTCTATTTTTAAGTTATCAAATTTTAATCGAACTTTTAGTTGCATTAACATTTATTTCACCAGGCAATACTAAGAAGCCATTTGCAGGGGAGAATTGGAAATCTAAAACGCATCAATTTACCACAAAAATACATACAATGTCGTACTTTGATGATTCTAAACGGCCCTTGATAATAATAATTCATGGGTGGAGGAGCGGCTCAATATCAATGTTAGAACGTGCTAAAAAATATATCGAACTTGGAATGCATGTGATTATATTTGAGATGCCAGGTCATGGCGCCAGCGAACCAATCTCTAAATGGACAGCGGGATATGCTTCAACTACATTTATAGACTTCTTTTCATCTTTGGAAGAACAATTTGATATGAATTATGTTACGAATATATATTTCCATGGTCATAGTATTGGCAGTTTTGTATTATTGCAATTTAGCAATCATATTGATGACATGAAATATAACGAAAATATAGGTGGCTTCATTCTTGAATCACCTATGACTTGCTATTCTATGATTTTTAATGAAGGAATGAAGCGTTACCGTGTTCCAAAAATATTGAAAAATGTTTATTGGAATCGCCTTAAAAATCATTTCAATGCTGTAAATCCTAGACTAAAAAATGTGGAGGCACTATCAGATGTTGATGTCCCTAAGTGGGGTCTAATCAGGCACAATTTACTAATTATTCAAGCGGAAGATGATGATAGACTCGGCATGAATCACTACGAGACATTAGTAAAAGCACAACAGCAATCTACACATTCCACGAAAATGGAACATCATATAGTAGCAGGACTTACCCACTCTAGAGCTAGGAGTAATAAGGCTCGTGATAAATTAATTAAATCTTGGATTGAAAAGTTAAATCACTCAGATTCCGTAAAATCTGCTTGATCTCTTGCTAATTCACGCATATCTTCTACTTCATCCAGTTCATCAACGATTTCTTCACCTAATAATGTCTCAAGTACATCTTCCATTGTAACAATCCCAGAAGTCCCGCCAAATTCATCGAGAACAATTGCAATTTGTTGTTTATTTGTCAAAAACATATCAAGTGCAGAATCTACTGAACTGTTGGTGGATATTGATGTCACATTTTTGGCTAAATCAGATAATTTAACACTCCATTCATCTCTGCTTGCTGCCATTAATAATTCTGAACGGATAATTATTCCTTTAATGTCATCCAATGATTCACCATAAATCGGAATTCTAGAAAATCTGATAATCTGATTTTCATCGATTATTTGTTTGATAGTTGAATCTTGTTGAAAGGCTGTTAAAACGACCCTTGGAGTCATAACTTCGTGAATCTTAATCTCTCTCAATCTCAATAGATTGTGAATAACAGTTTCTTCATCAACTTCCAATATGCCTTCCTCTTCCCCCAAATCGGCAAGTGCAGCCACATCATCTCTAGTCACCAAAGAGTTACCTCCCTTAGGAAGGATTTTCTTTAACCATTGAATTGGCACAATTATCACTGCAAGTAGTATTGTCAAGAAATTAAGAATATAACCTGAAATTGGGGCTAATTGTTTCCAATAAGCAGTTCCGAGTGTCTTCGGTATTATCTCTGAAAGAAATAATACAGCAAGTGTTAGTATTACCGAAGCGATCGTAAGTGCTTCTTCACCATATAATTTTTGAACCTCTGAACCAACACCTGCTGCTCCCATTGTATGTGCGATTGTATTTAATGTCAATATTGCCGTAAGGGGCTTAACTGCATCGTCATCTTTTAGCCTAGACCAAATTTGCCCAGTTTTCGAACCCTCCTTTTCCATTACTGCAATATGTGTATAAGGTATAGACAATACTATTGCCTCTAAAATTGAACAAAGAAATGACACGCCTAATGACAGCGTAACATAGAAAATCAGTAATGTGTAATCCATGATTTTTCGACGGCCCCTAGGTTGTGCGCTGTATATGCGTAAAGATTCTAGTTATTGAAAATGACGCATCAACTAATATTGATGGTGAAACTCAATAAAGAGAAAGTTTTCCCGACAACTGGAGGCATCATTATGCATGACAAAGGTGAGTATGTCTTGATATGTGTTGCTTGGCCTTATGCTAACGGCCCACTACATCTTGGTCATGTTGCAGGATGTTATTTGCCACCCGATATCCAAGCTAGATTTGAACGAGCTTTAGGCAATAGAGTGTTAATGGTTTCAGGTTCTGATGAACATGGCACACCAATTACTGTCACTGCTGAAATAGAAGGAGTAAATCCTCAAGATATAGTTGATAAATTCCATAGTATTAACAATCAAGCGCTTATAGATTTAGGATGCTCATGGCAGCCGCATATCGATCATAGAGGTGTTGAATATGGTGGTTCATTGTTTAATCGTACTACTGATCCCCGGCATAAGGAAATTGTACAAGAAAATTTTCTCAAGTTGCAAAATGCCGGATTATTTGAACTTAGAACTACTAAACAATACTATGAAATTTACGAATCTGGAAATGGCAGATTTCTACCTGATAGATATGTCGAAGGTACTTGTCCATCGTGCGACTCAGATGATGCAAGAGGTGACCAATGTGATGAATGTGGTGCGACCTATGAAGCTATAGAGCTAAAAAATCCGCGATCAAAAATGAATCCGGATGCAAAAATTGAGATAAGAGATACCGATCACTTTTTCTACAGGTTAGATCTATTTCAAGAAGTACTTGAGCAACATGCAGAAAGTCAAACACAAGTGTGGAAATCTAATGTAAAAGCAATGACAAAGCAATGGTTGGATATGGGTTTGAGACCTAGGGCTGTTACTAGAGATTTAACTTGGGGTATACAATTACCACTACAGGATAGTAAATGGGACGGTAAATGTGTTTACGTTTGGTTTGAAGCAGTTCAAGGTTATTCTACTTGTGCTCAAATTTGGTCAGAGAGATATGCCATTGATGCAGGCCATTCCAAAGGTGCTGAAGCTTGGAAAGATTGGTGGATGATTAGTGAAAATGGCATTTCACCAAGGCATTTGTACTTCTTAGGAAAAGACAATATACCATTCCATACTGTTATTTGGCCCGCTCTTATTATGGGATTAAATCATGCAAATAATGGACATGATTACTCACAAAAAATCACACTTCCAAATTCTGGTGATTTAGCTCTTGAATCAAATGTTCCAGCCATGGAGTACCTTATGCTTGCTGGTGGCCAATTTTCTAAATCACGTAAACATGCAGTATGGTTGCCGGCATTTTTAGATAGATTCGACCCAGATACTCTTAGATATTATTTGAGCATTAATATGCCTGAAAATCATGATACTGATTTCAATTGGCCTGACTTTGTAGAAAAAGTAAATTCCGAGTTAATAGCCTCATATGGTAATTTTGTCCATCGCATTTTAACATTAGGAGCAAGACTTCCCAAAGGAAATCGAGGCCCATTTGCCGAAATTGAAATTAATGAAATATCTAATCTTCACAAGGAGAAATTGGAGCAGTTTCACTTCAATATTACCGAATCACTTCGCCGGCATAGATTCAAAGAGGCATTGCGGTCGGCAATGAATGCATCCCAATATGGTAATCAAATTATTCAGGCAGCTGAACCATGGAAGTACCTAGCAGATCCTAACTCTGAAAATGCTAAAAATTCTATTGCCACATTGGCATTTGGTTGGAGAATTTGCCGATTTTTGTCAATTGTAACTCAACCTTTCTTACCCTTCAGTGCTCAAAGGTTGTGGATTGCTCTTGGCCAAGAAGGTCAGGTTTCACAAACTAAATGGGATTCTGCAATTGATTGGAATGCTGAAATGACTTGGAATGATGATAAACCCGAGCCACTATTCAAACGTTTAGATTTGAATGAGATTCTCGAACAAGAGCAATCATTAGTATCAGAAAGTGTCATTGATGTTAGTAATCCAACGCATTCAGTAAAAGGTGGTAAGAAATCAGGAGGAAAAAATATGGAAAATAAAGTTGAAGGAATTAAATATCTGCAATTTGATGATTTTATGAAAGTTGAATTAAAAGTTGCTAAGATCACAAATGTAGAAGACCATCCCAATGCAGATAAATTATATGTCATAAAATTGGATGATGGAAAAAATGGCAGAACTATATGCGCAGGGATAAAAGAATATTATCAACCCGAACATTTACTTGGAAAATCAGTTGTTTTCGTTGCTAATTTACAACCTAGACCTCTTAGAGGAGTTACATCAGAAGGAATGATTTTAGCAGCAGATGACGGGAATGGGACAGTAAAATTAGTTACTATTGACGGTACAATAAGCAATGGATCTCAAGTTCGCTAATCAAGGCTTATACGTTCCCTAACAGAATGTATCACCATTCTAGAAATACTGCTACATTTATCTAATATTGCTGTTAAATTAGTTCTCATTTCTACTCCTATGTGTTCAGGAAGACTATTCAAATTTATTTGGACATTCAATATTGCACCTTTACATGCTGCACTTGCAAGTAATGATGCAACACCTACATCAGATGTTGCATTGCCATTTCCATATTTAGCTAAATCATTCATAGTTTCCAACAATTCAAGTGACAATTTTGCAGTATTATAGGGGACAATAGCAGCATTCAATGTCGCAGTTCTAATTTTAGATTTTCTTAATTCCTTTTCTTTCTCTGTATTCTTAGGTAAACGAAAACTAGCCATTACTTCATCAAAAGCATCACTATCATCGTTTGCTAATTTTCTTGATTTAGACGCGATTTTCCGTGAAATATCTAAAGCTTTATTTGCAGCATTCCAGCCTTTTTCCCATTTATCTTTACCTAATGTTAAATCACAAACCATGTTAGTAAGCGCTGCTGCTTGCCCTAATGCAATCGCACATGCAGTACCACCACCAGGAGTGGGGTCTGAAGAAGCCAAAGCCTCTTCAAATTGATTTACCGTTTGATCACCCCAACTCATTATTATCCCTCCTTTAGAGCCCATTCAATAATCCTCTTATTAGGCTCAAACAATTCTAATTTCGATAAACCTAGTCCGTCAATTGCTGATTTTACAAGTTCTTGTTCTGTCGGTGTTTCAATTTGACAATACCATCTTCCAGATTCTAACATTGCGCTTAATGGTACTAAACCGACTAATTCACTTCCAAGTATATCAACAGAATGATCATTAGCAATTGATTGACAAATTTCATAAGCCATATGAAGTGGACATTTATTAATATCCAATATGTTCATCGATACTTGGCTAATAGAATGACTTTCAAGAACGACTCCCATCCCTTGAATTTCATTAATCATACCTCTAATGCGTATTTTTTGTCCACTCGCATTTTTGATTAACCTTCCGCTCCCCCTAATTATCGAACCTATCTTCTTTGCTACATCTGCATCAGTTTCATCAGTATTTACGTTATATGCAACTAAAATATCCCGTGAACCAATGGTAATACCTCCTGATTTAGCAACAGTATCACACCATTTTTTGGGTCCAAAATCAGGTAATCGCGTATTTTCTGAATGACTGGTTTCGCCACCAGATAATCTATTTTTCAATCCTTCATATTCTTCTTTACGTAATGATGAGAGTAATTTCCTTTCAGGATTTTTAGCAGAATAACCGTAAAGGAAAGTGCAGACATCCAATTCTTGAGCGATTGCCTCAGCTAATTTTGTTGCCAAAACAGAACATTCTTCCATTGTATAATTTCTCAAAGGGATAAATGGGCAAACATCAACAACACCAAGTCGTGGATGTTCACCAAAATGATTTCTCATGTCTATATGCTTCACAGCAGATGTTATTAGGCTATAAGCTGCAATGTAAACTGATTCAGGTTTTCCAGCAATTGTAATGACTGTTCTATTATAATCTGCATCTGGTTCAACACTCAATACTGAACAATCTAAGCCGACGGGGATTGAATTTACTATCAGATTTATTATATCCATATTACGTCCTTCGGATATATTTGGTACGCACTCAATAATTGGCTCTTCCATATTACAAGTCTAGACGAGACGGACTTTGAATTTAGCCTAACTATACAATACATCAGGTATATCTTTCAATCCACCGCTTATCTTTTTTAGATTGATTCTTTTTACTGATTCCATAAAATCATCTTGCTTTATGTGCGCCCTACCATCTCTGATTGCAATCATTCCAGCCTCAACGCATGTTGCTTTTATTTCGGCGCCAGAAAAACCTTCAGTTTTGTCGACGATTTGCTTTATGTTCAATTTCTTAGTTGTCATTTTACTAATATGTAATTTTACTATAGCCTTTCTACCTACATCATCTGGAATTGGAATTTCAATTACTCGATCAAATCTACCTGGTCTAAGTAATGCTTCATCTAAAATATCTGGCCGATTGGTTGCAGCAATAATTTTAACATCCTCTAGAACATCGAAACCATCCAATTCTGCAAGTAGTTGCATCAAAGTCCGTTGAACTTCTCTATCCCCACTGGTAGATCCATCCAATCGTTTAGCTCCAATTGCATCTATTTCATCCAAGAATATAATTGAAGGTGATTTTTCTTTTGCTAGAGAAAATAATTCCCTAACCATTCTCCCACCTTCCCCTATGTATTTTTGGGCTAATTCACTACCTACCATCCTAATGAATGTAGCATCAGTATGATTTGCTACAGCTTTTGCTAGTAATGTTTTCCCACATCCAGGCGGTCCAACTAATAATATTCCTTTAGGTGGTTCAACTCCAACCTTCTTGAATAATTCTGGTGAGTTTAATGGTAACTCTATGGCCTCTCTAACCGATTGTTTTTGTTCTTCAAGACCAGCAACAGAGTCGTAATCGACAGTTGGTCTGTCAATCATTTCTGCACCACTAACCATTGGATCCCAAGCATCATGAAGCACTTCTATAACTGCTAATGTATCTTGATTTAATGCGACTCTTACGCCAGGCTTTAGGACATCTGGAGTCAATCTTTGATTTAGTGCAACTTGGAAAACAGTCCCATTAGAAGACCTCACAATTCCTCTTTCAGGATCCAAAACATCTTCTAAATGGCCAATTATTAGAGGTGGCGATTTTAATGTTCTAACTTCTTCATCAAGCCTATTAGCACGCTTTTTCAAATTTCTAATTTCAGATTCCATGTGAGCTCTTTCATTGATCAAGTCTTGGGTTTTTTCTTGTAACATCTTGAAGTCATTTTCGAGATTTTTAATATCTTCATCATTGGAAGAGATAATTTCGCTATTGTGAGTCTCTACATCGCCAACCATGCCGCTCAAATCCTCCTACAGCCAATCATGTATGAACCCTACCTAAAAATCACAATGTTCATCTTCGTTTTTGTTATGGCAAGTATAGTGAGGCTATGAGTGAGTGCGAAGTTTGTGGGGCAATGAAAGTTAGCACAAGAGAGGTTATGATGGGTAAAGCACCGGTGTTAGCATGTTCTAGGTGCGTTGATAAATTAGGTTTGGCGCCAAAAAATGTTGCACCTGGTTTGAAGATATCAAACTCTAAGCGCAATTCATCATTTAAAAATCGTAAAAGAAATGATATAATGGCAAAGCAAGAGAAGGAATTAGCTCCTGATTTTCCATCTAGAATTATTAAAAGTAGGGAGCTGAAAGGCTGGACACATGCTGAATTAGGTAAACGAATGGCAGAGACAGTAAATGTCATTAAATCAGCAGAATCAGGAAAACCGCCTACAGATTCTGTAGTGAATAAATTAGAGCGTGTTTTAGGAATTGAATTACTAATATATCCTGAACAAGAACAAACCAAGAAAATTATTGGCACCAATAATAGAGGTATGACCTTGGGTGATTTTTTCAAACAAAACGGTGCTTGAATGTCTATGATTAATATTCATTCTTTGTGGTTAGCACAGGATGACCCCAAAAAAAACACGGCAGTCATTTCTTCAAAAAGAGGCGATATAAAACTTCACAAAAAAATTAGTACTTTACCTAAGAAAGGAATAATTTTAGAGCCGTTATGCGGAAAAATCTTTGGCCCGGAAGATCATCATTTGTTAACTGAAAAACACGGAAATCTTGTCGGATTAGATTGCAGTTGGAAGCAAATTGAACAAAGCGTCAACACAGTCATGAAAAGAACAAGACTTATACCTAGGATGTTACCATTATTTTTAGCTGCTAATCCAGTAAACTGGGGTAAACCGGGGAAGTTAACAACAATCGAAGCATTGGCGGCAGCTACTTACTTAATAGGAAATAATCAACAGGCGTTTGACCTCTTGGGCGGTTTTAGATGGGGGCATCGTTTTATAGAATTAAATCAAGAACCTTTAGACGAATACTCGTTAGCAAAATCGAGCAAAGAATTGGTTGAGTTGCAATTTGAATATTTCGATTTGGAGCACTTAAGAGAGTGATACTGTGAATAGTCGTAAAATACCAGTTTCTAAATTAGTTGATGGTAATAGACTAGTTACAACAGATATCATAGCGAGTGAAACACTTATCAAATTATCATTTAATGGCCAAAACATTGCTAATTTATTGGCATCACCTGATGATTGTTCATATCTACTGAAAGGTCATTTAGTGTCAGAGGGCTATCTCGATTTGAGTTTATCTTCCGACGATAATGAAATTTTTGTAGATTATGGAGGGAGTGGTGAAATTTTAGTAAAGATGTCTTCGGATAAAAAATTAAATTTTAAATCAAAATCTCCAATTCTCACCACGACCTCATGTGGCGCATGTAATAAAGACGGTTTAGACATTTTACTCAATAATCTCCCACCTGTAAAACGCTTTGATAATTTCAATCCTGAAATTCTTTTTAATGGTTTAGAATTAATGAAAACTAATCAAAAGGGATTTTCAATGACAGGAGGTATGCATTGTTCTGGTCTGTTATCTAGCCAAGGGGAGTTATTACACTATTGTGAAGACATAGGTCGGCATAATTCGGTCGACAAGGTCATTGGTAAAGCATTAGGACATGTTGAATTAAATAATACAATATTACTGTTATCTGGAAGATGCGGATGGGATATTGTTGCTAAAGCCGCTAGGTGTAATATTGGCAATATTGCTTCAATTGGTGCATGTTCAACGATGGCTGCAGATTGTGCCAGAAATCTTGGGATTAGATTGTTTTGTTTCGTAAAAGAAAATAGTGCCACAATCATTGGATAAATCCATTGGCAATGGCAAGAGTTGAAATGATTTGAAATTTTAAAGTGTTTGAGCACGATGAATTCTCCTAGTGATGGGACCACACCAATTGAAGATATTCCTCTTCGGTTGCGTAAGCCGAAAAAATTAGCTGCTGGTATCCCAGCAGTACTATCCAGTGCCCTTCACTCAATGAAAAAAATGGGAGTTTCCAAAACGGTAAAAACACTTACAATGGTAAATCAACAAAAGGGCTTTGATTGTCCCGGGTGTGCTTGGCCAGACCCTGAGAAAAGATCTTCTTTTGAGTTTTGTGAAAATGGAGCCAAAGCGGTTGCTGATGAAGCGATGAAAGACAATGTGAATCCTAGTTTTTTTAGCAAATATTCCATTGATGAATTGTCATTAAAAAGCGATTATTGGTTAAACTCCAAGGGTCGTATATCTCAACCGATGTACCTAAAAGAAGGTGAGACACACTATCGACCCATATCTTGGGACGAATCTTTGAACATTATCTCAAGTAAGTTAAAAAATTTAACAAATCCAAATAGAGCAGTATTCTATACTTCTGGAAGAACAAGTAATGAAGCTGCATTTTTGTATCAAGCATTCGTTAGGATGTATGGGACAAATAATTTACCCGACTGTTCAAACATGTGTCATGAATCTAGTGGCAAAGCTCTTGGTTCAACAATTGGTATAGGAAAGGGGACTGTCACGTTAGATGATTTTAATTATGCAGATACAATACTGGTAATCGGCCAAAACCCGGGGACTAATCATCCACGAATGCTGACAGCGCTAAGAGATGCAAAGAACAGAGGTTCGAAAATTATTCACATTAACCCTCTGCCAGAGACCGGATTAGTTAGATTCAAGCACCCTCAAGACTTCATCAAACTCAATTTCAGCACTAATAAGATTGCAGACCACCATTTACAAGTAAAAATTGGTGGAGATGCGGCTCTGTTTCAAGGTATTGCAAAAATAATATTAGATAGCCAATCAACCGATGATGATTTTATACATTCCAAAACATCTGGGTTTGACAAGTATGCAGACTCCTTGAAGAGTATTGATTGGCAACGCATTGAAAAAGACAGTGGCATTGTAAAATCTGATATTGAGAAAATAGCTAATATTATTATCAAATCAAAAACTATGATTTCTTGTTGGGCCATGGGCTTAACTCAACATAGGAATGGTGTTTCAGTAATTCAAGAAGTTGTTAATATTCATTTGATGGGTGGCCATATTGGCCGCAAAGGTGCTGGTTTATGCCCGGTGAGAGGCCATTCTAATGTTCAAGGCAACAGAACAGTAGGTATTTGGGAAGCACCAAGTGACTCATTTTTGGACAAAATGGAAGTGGGACTCAAAACCTCATTGCCTAAAAAACATGGTTACGACGTAGTTAGATCGATAAGTGCGATGTCTTCAAATAAAGTAGATATATTATTCTGCCTTGGTGGTAATTTTATTTCAGCCACACCAGATACGATCAATACTGTGAAAGCTGTGCGCAACCTAGATATGGTTGTTCATGTTTCTACTAAATTAAATCGCTCACATTTAGTTAATGCAAAGGAATCTATTATTCTTCCATGCTTAGGAAGGACCGAAATTGATTTTCAAAGCGATACAGAACAATTTGTCACTGTAGAAAATTCAATGGGCATTGTGCACATGTCAAAAGGCCAACTTAAACCAGCGTCTAAGCATTTAAGAAGTGAACCATGGATTATAGCGACTCTTGCTAAAAAAACCTTAGAAGATTCCTCATTAGATTGGGGTACTTTGTCAACTAACTATGATTCAATTAGGCAATTAATAGAACATTCAGTTGTTGGCTTTGAGAATTATAATCAACGTGTACGCGCAGAAAATGGGTTTTATCTTCCTAATAAACCAAGAGATGAACAAAAATTTGCTACTTTTGATCATAAAGCACAATTTTCGGTAAATAAATTACCTAATGTTACTGTTGATGAGGACCAATATGTTATGATGACTATCAGATCCCACGATCAATACAATACTACAATTTACGGACTTGACGATCGTTACAGAGGTATCAAGGGGAATCGGAGAGTTGTAATGATGAATGCTGATGAAATGTCCGAACTTGGTCTTAAGACACGTGATATTGTCGACATATCTAGTCACTTCGCCGGAGAAATTAGAACTGCTAAGAAATGGCAAGTTATACCATACGATATTCCTAAAGGAAATATTGCAACATATTTCCCTGAAGCTAATGAGTTAGTCCCATTAAATTCTACTGCGGACATATCAAACACTCCAACCTCCAAATGGATAGTATGTAGTCTGATTCGCTCTTCTTCCGAGGAGGAGTAATATTGGCGAAAGGATATCTTGAATTCTTCCTCAGCAATAGCAAGTTTCGAAGATTATGGGCTGCATCAGTAATTTCTTTATTAGGTGAATGGTTTAATACAATTGCATTATTTTTCCTAATACTAAAATATTCAGATTCTGAATTTCTACTTGGTATTTTATTTTCTGTACGTATGGCATTATTTGCTATATCTCAACCATTTAATGGTCTCCTAGCAGATCGATTTAATAGAAAAACCCTAATGCTATGGTCGAATATTTTTCAGATTTTATTAGCTCTTTCCTTTCTAATGGTTGATGGTAAAGAAGATATGTGGTGGCTAATTACATTGTCAGGCTTAATGATGCTTTTACATGGAGTTTATGTTACTGCAGAAAGAGCAGCATTACCAAATATTGTTGAAGAGGAAGATTTGATTACAGCAAATGCTATTGATAGTGCATCATGGTCCACTGCATTGTGCATTGGAGCCATGCTTGGAGGTATAGTAGTAAGTATATGGGGGACAAATGCTGCATTCATTATCGATTCATACACCTTTTTGTTATCTTCTTTACTACTTATTCCACTTAAATTTGAGCAAAATATTGATTCGGACATGGAGGGTAATTTTTTCAAGACTGGCTTTAAGAATATCAAAATAGGTTGGCAAAGAATATATCATGATAAGAAACTATTGAGAATAGTATTTGCCAAATCATCTTGGAATATAGCTGGAGCTGGTTTAGCAGGTGTATTTTTGGTATTAGCAGGAGCAAATCTAACAGGCTATGGTGCTGCATTTGGATTCGGATTATTCTTTTTTGCTAGAGGAATCGGAACCGGTATTGGACCTCTGGTGGCGAGAGGGATTTTTACCGATAGAACAAAATGGCCTACTATTGTAGGAATATTGGTTTTTATTTCTGGGTTTTTTTACCTTTTAGTCGGATTTACATTGGAAGTATATTTACCACTTACAGTCATGTTGATTATTATCGCTCATGCTGCCAGCGGTGGGAATTGGGTGCTTTCAACAGTGTTAACTCAAACATGGGTTGAAGATGAAGTAAGAGGTAGAGTATTTTCAATGGATATGCTAATTTTAGGAAGTACAGCGGCTTTATCAACTTCAATAGCAGGATATTTAGTTGAATATCACAATTTAAGTTTGAAGAATGGCTTTATCAGCTTTTCAATTTTAATGATGCTAAGCGGCATAGCATTCACATTTTGGCGCCCAGATACTATATCGATTTCTAAGCAATAGTCTCAAAGAACTCCAAATGTTGGCCGTCATATGGGCGATGATTGGGGCGTGCTAAAATCTAGTATCACTCAAGGTATTCCTGAATCGTTACCCGCTTATCCAGCATTTGATTCAAGTGTCGATCATGCCCCTGCTAGAAGGAAGGTTTTGGATAACAATGGCGTTAGACTCGCCCTTAGAAATGCCCTTAGATACTTTAAAAGTGAGCACCATGAATTATTGGCGAAAGAATTCTTGCAGGAATTAAATGACTTTGGCAGAATTATAATGCGTCGCTTTCGTCCGACTGAATATGATATGAAGGCATATCCAATCGAGGCATATCCTTGTAAATCTAAACAAGCAGCAGCCATAATGTTAATGATTCAAAATAATCTTGATCCTGCTGTAGCCCAATTCCCTCATGAATTAATTACTTATGGGGGCAATGGTTCAGTTTTCCAAAATTGGGCACAATACCTCCTCACAATGAAGTACCTTTCCAATATGAATGATAATCAAACTCTTGTTATGTATTCTGGCCATCCAATAGGGCTGTTCCCTTCGAGTAGAAATGCTCCTCGAGTGGTGATAACCAATGGAATGGTGATTCCTAATTACTCAACTAGTGCAGATTATGAACTTATGAATTCTTTAGGTGTATCTCAATACGGTCAAATGACCGCAGGCTCTTACATGTATATTGGCCCCCAAGGTATCGTTCATGGAACCACTATAACCCTACTTAATGCTGCTAGATTACATCTTAAATTAGCGCCCGATAAGGATTTATCTGGTGTTACTTTTGTAACATCAGGACTTGGCGGAATGTCAGGTGCACAAGCTAAGGCTGCAGTAATATCTGGAGCCGCATGTATTGTTGGCGAAATCAATGAACATGCAGCAATAAAACGCTATCAACAAGGATGGTTAACTAATGTTTCAAAAGACTTAGATGAATCTATCGATCTTATGCTAGATGCAGCTAAAAATGGAAAACCAATATCAATTGGATATGTTGGTAATATTGTGGATCTTTGGGAACGAATTGATCAAAGAGGTGTTGTAATTGATTTAGGCAGTGATCAGACTTCACTACATAATCCTTACCAAGGTGGATATTTTCCTGCAGGAATAAACTTTGATGAAGCGACAAAAATGATGTCGGAACAACCAAAATTATTTGCCAAAGAAGTAGATAGAACCTTGAGAAAGCATGCTGAAATAATTAATCGTCTTTCATCTAAAGGAATGTTTTTTTGGGATTATGGAAATGCATTCTTGTTACAAGCATCTCGTGCAGGTGCCGATATTTTGGAAAAGGATGGCTCTTTTAGATACCCAAGTTATGTTGAAGACATTATGGGTCCAATTTGTTTTGATTATGGATTTGGACCATTCAGATGGGTTTGTACTTCAGGCGACCCAGTTGATTTAAGAAAAACCGATGATATTGCAGCTGCCGTATTGCGAGAAATGTTACAAGATTGTCCCACTTCCATCCGTCAACAACTTGCAGACAACATTAGATGGATTGAACAAGCAGGTTCAAACGATTTAGTGGTTGGTAGTCAAGCAAGAATTCTGTATGCCAATGATTTGGGTCGAAGAAATATTGCTATGGCAATTAATAAGGCTATTGCTTCCGGTGATATTACAGCCCCAGTAGTTCTTGGCAGAGACCATCATGATGTATCTGGAACAGATAGTCCATATCGTGAAACTGCAAATATCAAGGATGGTTCAATGTTCACAGCGGATATGGCGGTTCAAAATTTTGTTGGTGATTCATTTCGTGGCGCCACATGGGTTAGCCTTCATAATGGAGGCGGTGTAGGATGGGGTGAAGTGATAAATGGAGGATTTGGGATGGTAATTGATGGAAGCGAAGAATCTGCAATTAGAATTCAATCCATGCTTCACTGGGATGTCAATAACGGTGTTGCTAGAAGGGCATGGGCGAGGAATCCTGGTGCAATTGAGGCAATAAAATCGTCTATGCATGATAATGAGTTACTTGTAGTAACCCTCCCTGAAATTACCGATGATGCTATTTTAGACGACTTATTAGGGTGATATTATGGAATCTGTTGTAAATGTGGACGGCAACACACTATCACCACTGGAAGTGTACAGTGTCGCTAAGGGTGATAGTTCAATTACTGTGACTGATGAAGCATGGAAGAGGATTATTTCATCACGAAAAGTTGTTGATGATATTGTACAATCAGGAGAAATTGTTTATGGGATAAATACAGGTTTTGGAGCATTGGTTGATACTAATATCGCTCACGAAGAAGTCCAACAATTACAAATCAATTTGATCAGATCTCATGCAACTGGTCTAGGAGATAATATGGAAAAAATTGCTGTTAGGGCAATGATGATTGCGAGAATCAATTCTTTCGCCCGTGGATTCTCAGGCGTACATCCAAACATTGTGCAACAGCTAATTGATTTTGTCAATTTGGGAATTACACCAATCGTACCTAGGATCGGCAGTTTGGGTGCTAGCGGCGATTTGGCACCGTTGTCGCACATGGCATTGACATTGATTGGTGAAGGATTTGTGATGAATGGTGATGGAAATCCTGTTGAAACAGCACCTGTATTAATTGAAAATGGTTTAATACCTGTTGAATTATCGGCTAAAGATGGTTTATCATTGATTAATGGAACTAGTCAAATGCTTAGTTATTCGATATTGTCAGTACGTATTTTGTCTAATCTATTACCCATTGCTGATTTAATATATTGCACATCATTAGAAGGTTTTCAAGGAAGCATTAGCCCTGTAGATGAAAAAGTTCATGCCGCAAGACCTCATCCAGGACAATTACTAATTTCTAAACGGATAAGACAAATTATGTATGGTTCAGAAATACTTGAAGGACATAAAAATTGCTCGAAGATTCAAGATCCTTATTCTTTTAGATGTGCACCTCAAGTACATGGTGCTGTTTATGAGGCATTTAATGGCTTAGTTAATACGATTCAAATTGAATTGAACAGTGCCACAGATAACCCTTTGGTTTTTCCAAGTTCTAATGAAAACGGACATGAAGTAATTTCGCAGGGTAATTTTCATGGTGAGATTTTAGCGCTAGCCGCAGATCGGATGTCACTAGCTGGATTTGAATTAGGCTCCATTTCAGAGAGAAGAATGGATCAGCTACTTGATAAAAATAAGAGTGGTTTGCCTCCATTTTTGGCAAATAATAGTGGTTTGGAATCAGGATTGATGATTGTTCAATATTCAGCTGGTGCTTCGCTTAGTGAATTGCATGGCCATGCAGCGCCACGTTCGTCTTTTTCAACTAGTACTTCTGCTGGCCAAGAAGATCATGTGAGTATGGGTGCGACTGCGTGTTGGAATATGTATCAATCATGTATCCGATTATCAGAAGTTTTAGCTTGTGAACTTTTAATTGCATGTGAGGCTCTTGAACATAATGACTTAAAGCCTGCAAAAATGGTCGGCACTCTATACAAATTGCTTAGAAATATTTCTCCAAAGTTGACAGGAGATAGATCTACAAGTTCTGAATTAATGACTATAGCTTCGATTCTAAGGAATGGAGCATGGTTATCTAGGATTGATGCTGAAAATGAAAGATTAATCCGGTGATGAATAGTATTTTTTCTCTAAATCATCCAATCCTGTCAACTGCCTAAGTCTAAATATATCTGTGGCTACATCTGCAGCGGGTATAGAATCAATATTCTGGTGAATAAATCTATCTAAATCAACAGCAACTCTTACTTTCTCTTCTACAATTTTATATAATTCATAGGCTTTATCATCTGAATAAGATAAGGCTGGTTCAATTTCTGAGACATCCAAACCCATACGCCTCCACTGTAAAATTCGTTTTACAAGTATATTTTTAGTAAATCCAATTCTAGGTAATTTGGCTAAAAGTACTAATCTAGGATTACCGTCTCCACCCATTTCAAGTTCTATTTTATCACCTGGTAATGGTGTGTCAATTGCCCCTTCAGATACATATTGAGCAGTTAAATCCTCTTCTCTATCCTGCAAGATAAAAGGCTTAGAAATTAACTTTAACTTAGCAACTGATTGTTGAGAAAAAGCTAAGCTATTTAGACACAATATAATTGTAGTTTTATGATTTGCAATAATGTCAGATAATTGGTATATATGGCTTATTAATTCACCCTCTCCATAAATATCTTTTAGCATTTCTAGTCCTTCAAATATAATCAGATTATCTTTAGATTTGTGTTTAAAATTTTTAATAGCCTCATCAATTATTAATAGTTCGGGTTTGGCAGAATGTGAATGGTTAGTTTCAGTCATCCATTGCACATTTATTGAAGAAATATCTAAGTTTTCTAGTAATCTTCTTGGAGGCATTCTTGATATTAATGAACAGGAAAAATTAATGTTTTTTTCAACCGCTATTTCAAGAGCCATATGGAGTTGATTATAACTTTGATAATCAAAGAGGTAAATTTCTCCGACTCCTAATTCCATCTTGCCACCACTTGACGAATATAGCCAGTCATATATACATTTGAGCGTTAAATGTCCGTTAATCATTATATCATGGGTAGTAATCCGGTAATTGGTTGTGACTATGTCTGAGGGCGAAGAAAACGAAATTCAAATGGCTGAATGTGGTTCATGCAGGGCAATTATACCGATTGATTCAAAGAAATGCCCAGAGTGTGGTTTGAAACTATCGGGGATATCTGAAGAAGCTCTTGGTGAGTGTGGTGCATGTAATGCTCTAGTCCCAATTGATTCAAAAAGTTGCCCAGAGTGTGGTGTTTTCTTTGTTGCAGACGATGTTATGGATGTATTGCGTGATTGGTTCAATAATACGGGGATTGAACCTAATTTATTATTTTCGAATTTTGATTCCGACTCTGATGGAAAGATTGACGCTGAAGAATTACGAGATGGTCTTCTTAAGATGAATTTGGCTGATTTACCTCCTTCTCAAGTTGAACGTTTAATCGATGAAGTAGACTCTGATTCTGATGGCGTCATTAGTCTCAGTGAATTGGTTTTTGCGATAACTGGTGAAGAATTAGTTGCTGAAGAAGAATCAGTTGATGAGGTGCAAGACAAAATTGATTATTCTGAAAATGTGCTTAATCGCGTTATGAAAAAGTATGAAATATTGGATGCTGAGAAATTTCTCGAATTTGCCAAAGAATTTGACTCCAATGATAATAACTATTTGACAGAACCCGAATTGAAACAGGCTGCTGAGAAATATGTCGAAGCGGAATCTGTCGATCATGATGAGATTGTTGAAGAAGCACCTATTGAAGATGCAGAGATGGCTTCTGACGAAGATAGTTCAGATGAAACATTGGGTGGTGAGGAAGAACACGTACAAAACGAAACAGGTGACGCACCTATATCCGATGATAGTTTAGAACACAATGATGATGTTGAAACCGATTCAGATTTAGATGATATGGTTGAAGATGACATCTCTGAATCTAGTGCTGTTGTTCAAGATGAAGATGACGAGGAGGATGTATTTGTCACTTTCATTAATGTTGCAAAAACAAATGATATGACTATAAGAGAAGTTTTTGAATCAATTGATGTTGATGAAGATGGTTTGATTGATGGACCGGAATTGCAAAAAGGGATTTTGGAAATAACTGGTGAATCATTATCTCCAAACGACGTTTTCAAGATTATATCTGTAATTGATGAAGATTCTGACGGCAGATTAAATCCTATTGAATTAATTGCCGCGATTGAAGCATTAAATTTAGGAATGGATTCAGACAGGGTAAAAGTTGCTGAAGATCCTATTGAATTACTGATGAAATACATGGATGATGCAGAAATTAATCCCGCTGCATTGTTTGCAGAGTTGGATCCAAATGGTGACAAGGTAGTTAACAAAGAGGAATTAAGAGATAAGTTGAAATCTAATGTATCTGATACTATTTCCGAAGAACAAATTAACGATCTAATGAATAGATTTGATGATGATAATGATGGCAATATTGACATGATTGAATTCATCACTACCTTGGAACAGCACGATGACGATGCAGTTGATGATAATGCTTCACTGTCTTCTAAGAAAGAATTCCCAAGTAAATGGCAAAAACGTATGATGTCAAAGAATTGGAAAGATGTGGTTTGGCCTTTGATACATTCAGCATTTGTACTATTTATCTTAATGTGGGTGATTAATGGAACACTAGCACCATTTGTTGATGGTGAGAGCGGATTAGTCGAATTGGATTCAGAATTTGGACAATTTACCGACGATAATGGTAAAATTTATCTTAATGGAGACATTTACCCTTGTGATAATGATGCGCAAATCGGAGGTTGCAAAAATTCATTCACACCATTATCGGGTGATGGTGGCGAATTGTCAATGCCTGCGGGATTTTATTTGGATGGTGTGATGTTTATTGCATTGGGCTTGATTGGATTAATTGGCGGTTTATTTATGCAATACTCGGTTGTAGCTGGGTGGAGAGCAAAATCAAAAGCCATGAATGATAATTCAAAAGATCGGGCTGAGGTCAAAAAATCGGTTGATGAAGAAAAGCAAAGTGTTGAGAAAACCAACGATTCCAGCGAAGAAATCGACAATGAAATTGACGATTTAGAGGAAACTCAAACAGAAGTAGAACAAGTTTCTGATGATGAAATAGATATTGGGTCTCATATCGGTTTGGTACTTGAAGATGAAGAAATATTTGGTGTAATAATTGAATTTGATGATGATGAAGGATTGGTGACTATCGAAGAAGATGACACTGGAGACTTAGTTACTGGATACCAAGATGATATGTTTTTAGAAGATTAAAATGAGTTCTGATTATTTGCAATATTTCAAAGACAAGTCAACTTGCCCAAATTGTGGGTGCATAGATGTTAAGGGCACTTTTAGGTGCGTAGGTTGCGGAACCTTTCACTCAACTGCACACTTGATTGAAAGAGATGCACCACCTATTGAAAGCAGAATTATTGACGATATTGAAATTGACCCTTCAGCATATTCCATGGGCCCAAATCAAATAATACCAGAAGAGTCCTTCGAACAAAGTGATGAAGTAATAAATTGGGAAGGTAGTTCAAGTGATTTTTCAATTCCGGAAAATAGTGATAAAGTTCTTACTGAACAATTGGAAAATAATATCAAGCATTCACAAGGCGAAGAACTATGATTATTGTGTAAATGTTTTCTAAAAGCCAATTAATATTCATTCCTTTTATATGTTTTTTAAGTGGAAATCATTGGTGGGCTCGGAGAGAATTGAACTCTCGATCTTCGCCATGTCAAGGCGACGTCATAACCCCTAGACCACGAGCCCTACTGATGTTGCGAA